>FTCB01000714.1_pt1 | contig 54924 bp, 53 predicted proteins | sample 1639431 | NCBI WGS metagenome assembly FTCB01 (sample SAMEA3914864, study PRJEB12502) | metagenome | biome: forest; material: soil | place: USA | collected 2012-03-12 | depth 0.3 m
CTTAAAACCCTCGGCGGCCTCTCTTCCTATCAGTTCATCTGTTCCTGCTTCCAAAAAGAACCTCTTCGTTTTATATCCAATACACACCACCTCTCTTCGGGACTAAACATCTAGGTGCAGCCTATGTCGGCGTACGCCTCCATTCAGCACATGCGCGTCTTCGCGCGTCGATTGGTCGATGGGCGGGCGCGAGGGAATCAATCCATTCGTTTGACTAGCCGAACTTTCTGGCGGTTGGGGTCAACCGCCGCTACCGGGGAGACATTAGCGGCCTACACCACCGGCACCGCGACCTTGCGTTTGCGGCGGCGCTGGGCGTCGGCGACGAATTCGGCTTGGGCGTCGAAGGGGAGGCCTTCGGTGGCGCGGAGTTTGTAGGTACCGTCGGGTTGCATGACCTTGGCCTTGGTGTTGTCGCGCCAGTACCAGTCGAGGATTTCCTCGATGTGCTCGCGCATGCCGGGGCTGGTGATGGGGAAGGCGGTCTCGACGCGGCGGAAGAGGTTGCGGGGCATCCAGTCGGCGCTGCCGAGGTAGATCTTGGGTTCGCCGCCGTTTTCGAAGCGGAAGATGCGGCTGTGCTCGAGGAAGCGGCCGACGATGCTGCGGACCTCGATGTTTTCGCTGACGCCGGGGATGCCGACCTTGAGGGCGCACATGCCGCGGACGAGGAGTCGCACGGGGACGCCGGCGGTGGAGGCGCGGTAGAGGGCCTCGATCATGCCTTCCTCGACGAGGGCGTTGACCTTGGCGTAGATGCCGCAGGGTTTGCCCTCCTTGGCCTGCTGGATCTCGTTTTCGATGAGGCTCTGGAAGCCGTTGAAGAGATTGAAGGGCGCGACCATGAGCTCCTTCATGAGCGGGAACTTCGACACGCCGGTGAGGCAGTTGAAGGTCTCGGCGAGTTCGGTGGTGAGTTCCTCGCGGCAGGTGAGCAGGCCGAGGTCGGTGTAGATCTTGGCGGTGGAAGGGTGATAATTGCCGGTGCCAAGGTGCGCGTAGCGGCGGATGCCATCGCCCTCGCTGCGGACGATGAGCATGGCCTTGGCATGGGTCTTCAAGCCGGAGACGCCATAGACAACATCGACGCCGGCCTCGCGCATCATGCGGGCCCACTTGATATTGGCAGCCTCGTCGAAGCGGGCCTTGAGCTCGATGACGACGGTGACCTGCTTGCCATTGCGGGCGGCCTCGATGAGGGCCTGGACGAGCGGCGAATCGGAGGAGGTGCGGTAGAGGGTTTGCTTGATGGCGAGGACGTGGGGGTCCTCGGCGGCCTGGGCGAGGAGGTCGACGACGGTCTGGAAGTTGTCGTAGGGATGGTGGAGCAGGATGTCGCCCTTGCGGATGTGGAAGAAGATGTCGGACTCGGCATCGAGCGAGACGACGACATTGGGCGAGAAGCGCTTGTAGCGCAGGTCGGGCCGGTCGATCTGCATGGCGAGGGGCATGAGGCGCACGAAATTGAGCGGGCCGTCGATGCGGTTGACGTCCTCTTCCTCCAGATTGAAGATTTCCAGCAGGCGCTCGACCGCGTGCTGGGGGCAATCCTGCTCGACCTCGAGGCGGACGGCGGCGCCGCGCTTGACCTTGCGGAGCTCGGCCTCGATGGCGTGGAGGAGATTGAGCGCTTCCTCTTCGTCGAAGTAGAGGTTGCTGTTGCGGGTGACGCGGAAGAGGTGCGCGCCCTTGACCTTCACCCCATGGAAAAGGCTGCCGACGCTGTGCTGAATGATGTGGCCGAGGAAGACGTAGTCGTCGCCTTTCTCAGACTTCGAAAAGGGCACCACGCGCGGGAGGATGCGGGGCACCTGGACCACGGCGATATCAGTCTCGAGGTCTTCGCCTTCGAGTTCGACGATGACGTTGAGGCTCTTGTTGAGGAGCTGCGGGAAGGGATGCGAGGGATCGATCGCGAGCGGGGTGAGCACGGGGTAGACCGTCTTTTCAAAGAACTCCTGGAAGTGCTTGATCTCGGCCTCGGGAACGTTGGGGTACTCGTGAAAGCGGATGCGGTTGGCCTCGAGCTGGGGCTGAAGCTGCTCGCGCCAGCACTTGTACTGGTCGTCGACCAGCCGGCGAACACGCTGACTGACGGAGGCGAGGGCCTCGCTGGCGGTGAGCCCATCGGGGCCGACCTCGGAGGAATGGGTCTGCTTCTGCTGCTTGAGGCCAGCCACGCGGACCTCGAAGAACTCGTCGAGATTGGAACTGACGATGCAAAGAAACTTGAGGCGCTCGAGGAGAGGGTTGGTTTCATCGATCGCCTGATCCAGGACGCGCTGGTTAAACTCCAGCCAGCTCAGCTCACGATTGATAAATAACGCCCTGTCCGAAAAATCCATGCTGTATCGTCGATGGGACGCGGTTTAAATCAAGGCAGATTTCGGGGCAAATCGGGCGGGGAGAGATGTTTAACGAGGCTAAGGAATCTTGAATCGGCTACGCCGATTCGGGTTTTGGATTTTGGTTCGCGCCAAGACGCCAAGAACGCCAAGGGGGAAGCCAGAAGGCTGGCTTCCTGAAGGCAGGGGAAGGGGTTGGGCTCGGGATGGGTTTGGGCCTAACGGGGAAGAGGTCACGACATAAGGGCGCGAAGAAACATTTGCGCGCTTGGGGCGCGGATTTTGAGGAAGCCTCGCGGACGAGGCTTGGGCGCCACGGAGTGACGCCGCTACCGGTGCTTGAGTTTCCTGGCGATTGGGGCGGCGGGGGCTTTGGTTTTAGGGGATTTTTTCGAGCCAGGTTTTGGTGGCGTAGCGATTTTTCGCTAGGTCCCCTGCCCTTTCTTCAATGACGGAGGTGGAATTGAAAGGAGAGACGGAGGAGGAGAGGGCCGTTGCGAAGCGTTGCGCAAACTGCGGCCCGAGGGGGACCTTTTGGAGGCTGCCCTGGTGGAGGAAGCCGTGGCGGGTGCGGCGCTGGGCACCGCCGCAGATTTTCTCGCCGGCGGCGTTAAAGACGTCGTGGAGGGCGGGGGCGGTGAAGCAGGCGAGGCCGGGGGAGGATTCGCCAACGCGCACGAGGCGGGCGGCAATCTCCTCGTGCTGAAGGGCTTCCAGCATGGCGGAGTGGATGAGGCTGTAGGTCTCGTCGGGTGCCATCCTGGCGGCGGGGGCGGAGACGGGGCAGATGAGGGCGAAGGTCCAATCGCCGGTGTGCTCGACGATGCCACCACCGGTCCAACGGCGCACAAGGGGCAAGGCCGGTGCGGCTTTTTGAACCTCGGCGAGGGATTGGGAGTAGCCGAAGGAAACGGAGGGCTCAGCCCAAAGGTAAGTGCGAAGAACCGGAGTCGCGGAGGTTTCCAAAAGCGCCTGATCGACGGCCATCTGCCCCGCGGCATCGCGGGGTTGGGGGTCGAGGAAGAGGTGAAGTTCCTGAAGCAGGGCCATTTACCTAGAAGCGCCTTCTTAGTTCCGCTTGTCAACTCCGCCAATCCCCACCATTCTCGCCGGCGATGGCAAAACCCGCACTCGGAAAAGGACTCAGCGCGCTGATCAATGCGCGCGTGGCTGCGCCTGCTCCGGTGGAGGAACTGGGCGAGCGCATTCAGAGCCTGCCGCTGGACTCGATTTTCCCCAGCCCGCTGCAGCCGCGGCACGAGTTTCGCTCGGAGCATCTGGCCGAGCTGGTGGAGAGCATTCGCGAGCGGGGCATCATCCAGCCACTGATCGTCCGCAAGACGGGCGACAAGTACGAGTTGATCGCGGGCGAGCGGCGGTGGCGCGCGGCGACGGAGCTGAAGCTGGCGGAGGCGCCAGTGATCATCCGCCAAGCCAGCGACGTCGAGGTGCTGGAACTGGCGTTGATCGAGAACCTGCAGCGCGAGGATCTCAACGCGATCGAAGAGGCCATGGCCTACTCGCGCCTGCACAATGATTTTAACCTGACCCAGGAAGACATCTCCCGCCGGGTCGGCAAAAGCCGGGCCTCGATCGCGAATGCGATGCGTCTCCTCGATCTCCCCGAGGACGTGCAGGGCATGCTCAAGCAGGGCCGCATCTCCGTGGGCCATGCGAAGGTTCTTCTTTCCCTGAAATCCCACGAGGAGCAAAAATTGCTGGCGGATATGATCATCCGGCAGAGTGCCTCGGTGCGGGTGGCGGAGAAAATGGCGGCGGAGCAGTTGGCGCGGTCGGGCAAGGGCCCGAGCAAGCGGAGCGGAGGGGGATCTTCTTCCTCGGATCCCGAAATTTCCCCAGCGATTGCGCGGGTGCAAAATCTTTTAACGCACCGATTGGCAACGAGGGTCGTAGTACATCATGGCGATAAACGCGGAAGCATCACCATCGAGTACTATGGCAACGACGACCTTAATAGAATCCTGGGAGAGCTGGGCATCTCCTCCGAGTAACCACGAAACGATGAACCCCCTCCTCAGAATCTGGAAAGGTTTCATCAACTTCGTTGATTCCGACTATTTCCCCGAGGGAACGGAAGCAGCGCTGGCCAAGCCGGAGAAGATCGAATTTGGGCGGTGTGTGCCGTTCATCATCCTGCATCTCGGTTGCCTGGGCGTGATCTGGACGGGCTGGAGCTGGACGGCGGTAGCCGTGGCGGTGGCGCTTTATTTTGTGCGGATGTTTGCGATCACGGGGCTGATCCATCGGTACTTCTGCCACCGGGCTTATAAGACATCCCGCGTGGGGCAGTTTCTTTTTGCGCTCTTCAGCCTGACGGCGGTGCAGCGCGGGCCGCTCTGGTGGGCCTCGGTGCACCGGCATCACCACGCGCACTCCGACGAAGAAGTCGATGCGCACTCGCCGCACACAAAGGGCTTTCTCTGGTCGCACATTGGGTGGCTGACCTGCAGCAGCAATTTTCCCACGAACTACGACCGCGTGCGCGACTTGGCGAAATTTCCAGAGCTGGTCTTCCTAAATCGCTTTGATCTGCTCGGGCCGCTCATCCTGTTGGCTTTCCTGTTCGGGCTCGGCGGAGCGCTGGGGCACTTTGCCCCTGAGCTGCACACCGGCGCCTGGCAGATGGTGGTGTGGGGATTCTTCATCAGCACGACGGTGCTCTTTCATGGCACGTGCTGCGTCAACTCGATGGCGCATGTTTTTGGCCGGAAGCGTTTCCTGACGGGCGACGAGAGCCGCAACAGCTTCCTTATTGCGATGATCACGCTGGGCGAGGGCTGGCATAATAATCACCATCGCTATCAATCTTCCGTACGGCAGGGCTTCTATTGGTGGGAAATCGATATAAGCTACTACGTGCTTCGAGCATTCGCGGCCGTCGGCATCATTTGGGGGCTTCGCGAGGTCCCTGAACAAATCTATAAGGACACAGACAAACTCGTCCGTCCTTGAAAGAGAACGTTGCCATCATTGGCACGGGTGTCGCGGGCTTGGGCTGCGCGTGGAATATCAGGAACCACGCGAGGCTGACTCTCTTTGAGCAGGACAAGCGACCCGGCGGCCATACGAACACGGTGCCGATCGACGAGGATGGGAAGACGCTGCCGATGGATGCAGGCTTCCTGGTCTTTAACAAGGTAACGTACCCGAACCTCTGCCGGCTCTTTGAGGAGCTGGATATCAAGAGCAAGCCGGCGGAGATGTCGTTCAGCGTGCGGCATATCGCCACGGGGCTGGAGTACAATGGAATGGGACTCAACCGAATTTTCGCGCAGCGGCGGAATCTACTCAACCTGCGCTTTCATAAGCTGCTGCTAAGCATCCAGCGGTTCTTCAAGCTGGCCAATGAGTTTCTCGAGGCTCCGGATCTCGTGCACGAAACGATGGGGCAATTTGTGGAGCGGCAAAAGCTGGGGCAGGATTTTCTGGATTTCTATCTCGTGCCAATGAGCTCGGCGGTGTGGTCGACGGAGCCGCGCCGGGTGTTGGAATTCCCGGCGGCGACGTTCATCCGCTTTTTTCAAAATCACGGCTTTCTCGGAGTGGATACCCACCACAAATGGCTCACAGTGGATGGCGGCGCGAAGACCTATGTGGACAAGATCCTCGCCACGGTGGGCGCGCCCCGGCTGCGCAGCGGAGTGGCGCGGGTGGTGGAGCAAGCGGGCAAGGTGGAGGTAACCACCGAGGCTGGGGAGACTCAGGAGTTTGACCGGGTGATCCTGGCGAGCCACGCCGACCAAGCGCTGGCCATGCTGGGCGCACCCACCGAGATGCAGCAGCGATTGCTCTCGGCCTTCCGCTACCAGGAAAACCACGCTCTGCTCCATACCGATGCCAAAGTGATGCCGCAGTGCCGGCGGGCGTGGGCCTCGTGGAACTATCGCGTGGAGCCCACCAAGGCCGCTGCCGCCACGACGCACTACTGGCTCAACGCGCTGCAAGGCGTGTCGAAGAAAAGGGACTATTTCGTTTCGCTAAACAGCCGCGACTTTGTGGATGCCTCGAAGGTGCTCTACGAGACGACCTATCAGCATCCCGTCTACACGCTCGAGTCCATTCGCGCGCAGGATGAATTGCCGGCGATGAACGCGGCGGCGGCGCGGGTGTATTTTTGCGGGAGCTATTTCAAATACGGCTTCCACGAGGATGCGTACTCCTCGGGGCTGGCGGTGAGCGAATTGCTGCGCGGGCGGCTGGCGTCATGAACTCCTGCCTGTACAAGTGCACGCTCTTTCACCGGCGCTACTCGCCGAAGCAACACGAGTTTCGCTATCGCATTTTTCTTTTCGCGCTCGATCTGGATGAGCTGCCCGAGGTCACTAAAAAAGTGCCGCTCCTGCGCCACAATCGCTCGGGCCTCTACAACTTTCGGGACGATGATCATTTTCAGATCGCGCCGGGAAATGCGCGGGCGAATGCGGAGGCATTCCTCGCGCAAAATGGTATCGCCGAAAAACCCGCGCGCATTCTACTGCTGACCAACGCGCGGGTGCTGGGCTATGTGTTCAACCCGATCTCGGTGTGGTATTGCTACCGGGCGGATGGATCGCCGCTCGCGGCCATCGCGGAGGTGGGCAATACGTTTGGGGAGCTGAAGCCATTCTTGATTCCCGTGCAGGATGGGGAGTTTCATCTCCGCACGATCAAGCATTACTACGTCTCCCCGTTTTCCGATTTGGATCTGGAGTTTGATTTTCGCTTCCTCCTGCCCGGCGAAAAAATGGCGCTCTATATCGATGACTACAAGGGAGCGGAAAGGGTGTTCGTCAGCACCCTCACCGGAAATCGCGTGGAGCTCAGCAATGGAAGGCTGGCGGTGTTCTCGATTAAATATCCACTTATCACGCTCAAGGTCATTCTCCTGATCCATTGGCACGCGTTGCTCCTCTGGCTGAAGAAAGTGCCCTTTCACCGAAAAGAGGCCCGGGTCGATTTGCAACAGGATGTGCTGAGGCCACACGCCTCGCTCGACAAGCGCAGCTAGCGTCCGCGAGCCATATTCCCCCAAAGAGGGAAGAGGCACCAAAAAAGATTTCCAACGACTGCTAAAGGCTTTCGAAAGCGCCGCAAATGGATAGCCCCTCGTTCTCCCCTCTCGCAATCGTTGGAAAATCTAGCAGAGGGATGGCCGAGCCTTCATTTTCTGAACGCTCCTTCCGACGGATTCAACTCCAGGGAAACCATACTCTGTTCGACTTAAATGTGATGGAGAAATACCAAAGCGCCACGAAATAAGCAATCCGTGGAATCTCGGAAACAGGTTGCGAGTTTCTCGTGATATGTCATATAGGTCATCCATGATCTTCACCCCGAACGTACGTGCGAAAGCAGGGCGATGGGCTATCGTTGGAAGGAGCAAGAGATGAAAACGAGTGTGATGATCATTGACGGCTACACCGCCATCCGGGAAATGCTTTCCATGGTTTTGGCTCAAGAGGGTAGCTATGAGGTAGTTGCAGAAGCTTCGTCCGGCCCGCAAGCCATGCAGCTTTTGGCCAAAAAGAAGCCGAAAATCGTTATTCTCGACCTGGTTTTGCCGGAATTGAGCGGGCTGGAGGTGCTGCGACATATCCGCGCCGAACATAAGGCCCGCGTGTTCGTTTTCACCGCCACCTCAAACCACGAGCTCATTTTTGAAGCCATGAGCGAGCATCCGCATGGGTATGTCAACAAATGGGATTCGCTGGCGGTCTTTCGCGAAGCGCTCCGGGCCGTGGCCAAGGGAGCCCGGTATTTTTCCCCTTCGACCTCGGAGATCCAGGATCGCCTGCGCCGCAGCGCGCCCCCGGCCTGGTCGGCCCTGACCATGCGCGAACGCACCGTGGTTCAAATGGTGGCCGAGGGAAAGAGCAGCAAGGAAGTCGCCGCCAGCCTCTCGATCTCCTCGCGCACGGTGGACGACTACCGCTCGCAGGTGATGAAGAAGCTCGGTCTGCACGATCTGACCGCCCTCACCCGCTACGCCGTGCAGCGCGGCGTGGTGCCGCTGGGGTAGAGTCCGGCTTGTAAGTAGAGCCTCCTCGGGAAATCATCGCTGACGATGAAATCCTATCGCAAAGAGCTTTGGTTCGACCTTCCCTCCCGACGGGAGCTGATCAACATCACGCCGGAGGTGGAAAAATGCCTGGCGGAAAGCGGGATCAAGGAAGGGCTCTGCCTGGTGAATGCGATGCACATCACGGCGAGTGTCTTCATTAATGACGACGAGGGCGGGTTGCACCAGGATTTTGAGAAATGGCTGGAGAAACTCGCTCCCGAGAAGCCGCACAGCCAGTATCTGCACAACCGTACCGGCGAGGACAACGCGGACGCGCATCTCAAGCGCACGGTGATGGGGCGTGAGGTGGTGGTCGCGATCACCAATGGCCGGCTGGATTTTGGGCCGTGGGAACAAATTTTCTACGGAGAGTTCGACGGGGGGCGGCGCAAACGAGCGCTTGTTAAAATCATCGGCGAGTAGGACGTTTGAGCATGTACGGCGAAGAGTTCCCCCGGAAATCCAAGATCGCGCTCTCCGAGATCGAGCAGGCGCAGCGGCATTTGTTTCTCTGCATCGGCCCGGATTGCTGCAGTTCCTCAAAGGGCAGTGAGCTCTGGGATGTGCTGAAATCGGAAGCCAAGAACCTGCCGGTGCCAATTCTGCGCACGAAGGCCGGGTGCCTGCGGGTGTGCAAGGATGGGCCGTGGCTCGTCGTCTATCCCGAGGGCACGTGGTATGGCAACGTGACGCCGGAACGCCTGCGCCGCATCCTCAAAGAGCACATCGTGGAGGGCCATCCCGTGAAAGAATGGATCTCCGCCGGCATGCCTGGGCTGGTGCACGGGACTGAAGAGGCCTAGCTCCCGCTAAAAAACTTATGCCCAAACGGGCTTGGGCCTCGTAAAGCTGCATGAGACCTGTTCATTTTTTGCCTCATGCTTTCCCGTCAGATCATCTTTAAGACCCTGCAGCCGCTGCAACGCGGCTCCCTGGAACTCATCCTGCCAGAAGGCGAACGGCGGGTTTTCGGAGGTCTGAACAAGGATTTCCAGGCTCGCATCGAGGTCAAGGACGAGAACTTCTTTCACCGCTGCGTTTTCTTCGGTCCGATCGGCTTCGGCGAAAGCTATATGGCGGGAGAATGGGACACGCCCGACCTGGCCAAGGTCATCGCGTGGTTCATCCTGAATGCCGAGGACACGGGCGGAATGAAGACCCGCAAGGGACGATCCAATCCTCTGCTCAATCTGCTCAACGCCTACAACCGCTTTGTCCATCTGCGCCGGCCCAATAGCCTGGGCAAAAGCCGCGAGAACATCAGCGAGCACTACGACCTGAGCAATGCGTTTTTCAAGCTGTGGCTCGATCCCTCGATGACGTACTCGAGCGCCTACTTTGATCCGCCAAGCCTGTCGCTGGAAGAGGCCCAGACCAAAAAGTACGACAACCTTTGCCGCAAGCTGCAACTCGCGGCGACGGATCACGTGCTGGAGATCGGCTCGGGCTGGGGCGGATTCAGCATGCATGCCGCGAAGACCTATGGATGCAAGGTGACCACCATCACGATCTCAGAGGAGCAGTACGCCGAGGCCTCGAAGCGCATCCAGGCCGCGGGCTTGCAGGATCGCATCACCATTCTCTTCAGCGACTACCGCGTGGTGGAGGGCCAGTTCGACAAGATCGCCTCGATCGAAATGCTGGAGGCGGTGGGCGACAAATACGTCGACGAATATTTCGCGACCTGCAGCCGCCTGCTGAAGCCCCATGGATTGATCGGGCTTCAGGCCATTCTCTGTCCGGATCAGCAGTACGAGATCCTGCGCGACGGGGTGGATTTCATCCAGAAACACATTTTCCCGGGATCTCTGCTCATGTCGCTGGGACGCGTGGCCCAAGCTTTGCAGAAGACAGGCGATTTCAACCTGCTCGTCTACGAAGACATGGCGCTGCACTACGCCAAGACGCTGAAGATTTGGTGCGAGAATTTTGAGACCGTGCTCGACGAAGTTCGCGGGCAGGGCTTCGACGAGATCTTCATTCGCAAATGGCGCTACTACCTCCGCTATTGCGAGGCGGCCTTTGGCATGCGGCACATCACCGTGGCGCAGATGGTCTACACGCGACCCAACAATCTCAGCCTGAATGCGGATGTCTATGATATGGGGGCCTAGGCGGAAATGAACGCCTGGATTCTAGGGGGCCTCGGCACGGATGTGGCCGTGGTGATGATGTTCTTCGTTTGGATGATCTGCAAACGGCTGAACAACGCGGGCTTCGTTGATGCCGCCTGGGCCTATGGCTTCGCTCTCGTGGTTTGGATTTTCTATGCGCTGGGGCCCGGCCTGCCAATGCGCAAGCTGCTCATCGCCGGCATGGTCACGGTGTGGAGCATCCGCCTGGGCACGCATTTGCTGATCCGCGTCAAAAAGCATCACCCCGTGGAGGATTCCCGGTACGCGGCACTGCGCATCAAATTCCCCAATCGCCCGTGGTATATGTTCTTTGCCTTCTTTCAAATGCAGGCTGTGCTCATCGGCATCCTGTCCGCGCCTTTCGCGGTGATCTGCATGAACAAGGCCCCCGTGCTCAGCATGTGGGAAATGGTGGGCGCGATTTTGTGGCTGGTGGCGTTTTGCGGTGAGGCCCTGGCGGATCACCAGCTGAAGAACTTCGCCGCCAATCCCGACAACAAAGGCAAGGTCTGCCAGGCGGGCCTGTGGCGTTATTCGCGGCATCCGAATTATTTCTTCGAGTGGCTCATCTGGGTGGCCTGGTTTGTCTTTGCCCTTGGCTCCCCATGGGGCTGGGTCACGGTTTTCAGTCCGCTGCTCATGCTGCATTTCCTCACCAAGGTCACCGGCATTCCGCCAGCGGAGGCTCATTCCCTGGAGACCCGCGGCGACGCGTATCGTGAGTACCAGCGCACCACCAGCGCCTTCGTCCCCTGGTTCCCCAAATGATCTCCATCGACGATCTGCTGGCCCGCAACTTCATCCCCGATGCGGCGATTCGGATCGGCATTCGCAAGCTGCTCGCCAAGAAGCTGCGCGAGGAGGACCTGGGCGATGTCGAGCGCCAGCAGGCCGCCATGCAGGCCTTCATCGAAGGCCTCGACCAGAGCCCGATCGCGGTGAAGACCGATGACGCCAACACGCAGCACTACGAGGTGCCCACGGAGTTTTTCCGCCACGTGTTGGGGCCGCGCATGAAGTACAGCAGCGGTTACTGGCCCACCGCCGAGACCACCTTTGCGGAATCCGAGGAAGCCATGCTCGCGCTCACCTGCGAGCGCGCGGAGCTGGAGGATGGCATGAACATCCTCGAGCTTGGCTGCGGCTGGGGCAGCCTCACTCTCTGGATGGCCGAGCATTTTCCCAAGGCCACCATCACCGGCGTCTCCAATTCTCGCACGCAGCGAGTCCACATTCTGGAACAAGCATCCAAACGCGGTCTCACGAACGTCAACATCATCACCGCGGACATGAATGTCTTCGAGGCCGACCCAGAAGCTTTCGACCGCGTGGTCTCCGTGGAAATGTTTGAGCACATGAAAAACTACCGCCGCCTCATGGCCAAGGTTGCGTCGTGGCTGAAGCCCGGCGGAAAGCTCTTCGTGCATATCTTCACGCACCGGGAATACGCCTACCATTTTGAAGGCAAGGACCCTTCGGATTGGATCACCCGCTACTTCTTCGAGGGCGGCACCATGCCCTCCGATCATTTGCTGCTCTATTTCCAGGACGATCTCCGCATCGACCGCCACTGGCGCGTCAATGGCTCGCACTACCAGCGTACCTCCGAGGCCTGGCTGCAAAACATGGACCGCGAGGAGGCCACGATCCGGCCCATGCTGGCAGCCACCTATGGCGAGGCCGAGACCGCTAAATGGCGGGCCTACTGGCGCGTCTTCTTCATGTCCTGCGCGGAGCTCTGGGGCTACCGCAATGGCAATGAGTGGATCGTAAGCCACTACCTCTTCCGGAAATGAAAGCGCGCGTCCGCCAAATCTTCCTGGTGCTGATTTTGGCGGCGCAGGGACTCTACGCCCAAACGAGTGCCCTGGTCGCCCAGGCCGACGTGCTCGACGAAAAGAAGAACGACTCCAAGGGCGCTCTGGCCCTCCTCCTCCAGGCGGACCAGCAAAAGCCGAACGACGCCGAGATCCTCCGTCGCATCGCGAAGCAGGAAATCCAGCTCTTCGTCGACTCGAAGAACGATGCCGAGAGGAAGCAGCTCGGAGCCACGGCCCTCGACTATGCCCAGCGTGCGGTGAAGGCAGACCCGAACAACGCCAAGGCCCATCTCTCGCTCTCGATCATCTACGGGCGCATCGCCTTTCTGGAGTCGAACCGCCGCAAGGTCGAACTCTCCAAATTGATCGAAAGCGAAGCGCAAACCGCCGCCCGCCTCGATCCCAGGGAAGTCTATGCCTGGCATGTGCTGGGGCGCTGGAACTACGAGCTGTCCGGCTTCAACCCCATCCTCAAAGCCCTTGCGGAGCTCATCTACGGCAAATTTCCCGACTGCTCTTATGAGAAGGCGGTCGAGTATTTCAAGAAGGCCATCGCCCTCGATCCCAAGTCGGTCATCAACCACATCGAACTCGGGCGCACCTACCTGGCCATGGGCAAGAAAGCGGAAGCCAAGGCAGAGCTCGAGAAAGGCCTCGCCCTGCCCTCCACCATGAAGGATGACGAGGAAACCAAGGCGCGTGGGCGCCTCGCGCTGAAGGGGCTGGAAGGCTAGGGCCAGTTAACCCTTCGACTCAAATCGGCGAAAAAGCGTCTTTTTGGCCCAAAATGGCGCTCTTCGGCTCGTCGAATTTCAATTGGTGCCTGCGGCAGGCGTGGCCCCGCGCTTCGCGCGTCCTATCTCCGCTCCGCTTCGGTTCGACTCCCCTCATCTCCCCATTTTTGACTCAAAAATTTGGCGGCCGGGAAAGGCCGGTCCCGCTTGCGGGACCTGCGCTTCGCGCAGCCCATCTCGGCGTTCGCCTCGATTTTCTTTTTTCCTCATTTCTCAAAGGGTTAACTGGCCCTAGTACCCGCCCTTTCCAGAATAGCGGGTGGTCATGAGGTTGTCGTCCCAGGCTTTAAAATTGCCGACGTGGCCATCGTAGAAAACCAGATTCACCGTGCCCTTGTGAAACGGCGCGCGGGTGGCGGTGAAGGCCGGATTCGCAATTGAATCGTCCTTGTCCGCATCGGCCTTATCGAACAAGGGAGCTGCGATATCGCCGGCCATAATGTGCCGGGCCGGATCCCGGACCAGGGCGAGTTGGACCGGGGCAAATTTTCCCTCGTCCAGGTAGGCCGCATGGGCGCCCAGGAAGTAGCTGTAGTTGCGGTTACTTGAAAGCACCCGCGAACTACTCGGGCAGACAAAGACCTGCCGGCCGCACGGGAGATAATTATCGATCTGCTCCGTCCAGCCCGCCTGCCCATTGGAGCCAACGGCGCCGTAAGGAATGGATTCACCCGCCTGTGGCAGCGCCCCACTGTGGTCCAGACTATAGGTGAGCAGCGCCGTCCCGATTTGCTTGAGGTTTTCCATGCACTTGGTCGTTCGAGCGCGCTCCTGCATTCCCCCCATGGCTGGCACCAGCATCGAGCTGAGCAAGGCAGCGATCCCAAGTATCGCCATCAACTCGACCATGGTAAAGCCCGGCCCCCTATAGTTTGGATTCGTTTGCATTATTCTATGCCGTTCCCTACAGCACAAAATATGCCAGCCGCAGACGCTACCTCTCCAGCGCCTCGGCGATGATTTTCTCGGCGGTGACGCCTTCGGCCTCGCCCTCGAAATTCAGGATGATGCGGTGCCGCAAAACCGGCAGCGCCCACGCATCGATATCGGCCTTCGCCACGTGGTAGCGGCCATCGAGCAGCGCATTCACCTTGGCGCAAAGCATGAGGGCTTGCGCGCCGCGAGGACTCGCCCCGTACCGTACAAATTTCTTCGCGGAGGCCACCGACTCGGCCCGGTCGGCATGCGTGGCCAGCACGAGCTGCACCGCCCGCGCCTCCACCTCGCGCACGGCGACGACGGCACGGACAAGGTTGTGCATTTTCTGAAAATCCTTCACCGGCGCCGGGCTGGCCACCGGGGATTGCGCGTGGGTCGTGCGATGCAGGATCTCGTGGAGATCCTCGCCCGAGGGATAGGCCACATGCAGCTTGAGCAGGAAGCGGTCTAGCTGTGCCTCCGGCAGCGGATAGGTGCCTTCCATCTCGATCGGATTCTGCGTGGCGAAAACCAGAAACGGGCGCGCCATATTGTGCTGCACGCCAGAAACGGTCACGTGCCGCTCCTGCATGGCTTCGAGCAGCGCACTCTGGGTCTTCGGCGTGGCCCGGTTGATTTCATCCGCGAGGAGGAGATTCGCGAAGACCGGACCCGGCTCGAACTCGAAGCGCTTGTGGCCATGCTCGTCTTCGACAATGAGATTCGTGCCGATGATATCCGCCGGCATGAGATCGGGCGTAAACTGAATGCGGGAAAACTTCATCCCCGCCGCATCCGCCATGGTGCGAACGAGCGCCGTCTTGCCCAGGCCGGGAGCGCCCTCGAGCAGCGCATGCCCTTCCACAAAGAACGCCGTGAGCACGCCGCGAATGGTCTCGGCCTGGCCCACGAGCACTTTCTCCATTTCTCGCTGGAGGGCGGAGAAGGCGTCGCGGAACTCGGCGGTTTGTTTTTCGTAATCCTCGCTCATTGGGGGCGTATCTTGGGAACTCATCGGGATGTCGTCTAAATAAATCGGTGGGCTTATTCCGCCGGGCGGATGGATTCAAAGTACCGCTTCACCAGCAGCCGTGAGCCGGCGGGGATTTCCTCGTGGTTCACGCTATCCAGCGCGGCGGCGGTCGCGGCGCGGTGCATCTCGCGATAGTCCCGGGCCTTGGCCTGGTCGTTGCCGGCCGCGCGGTAGGTCTCCACCACCGAGGCGCCCGAGGCCTCGATACCGGCAAGGGTTTGCTCCTGCGAATCCGCCGGCGGTTGGGGATCTCTTTGGCCATCGATGTCTTTGCCCTTGGTGAGATCTTTCTCCGAGTTGGCGGTGCCACCCGGCGAGGAATCATCGGCTTTGCCACCCGCCGGATTTTTCCCATTCGGCGCGTTGCCCGGGGCCTCGCCCTGGCCATTTTCGCCCGGAGAGGAACGGTCGCCCATCGCGTCGTTCTTGGCATCCTGAATGGCGGAAGCGACGCGTTGCTTGCCCTCGCCGGTGCCATCCGAGGAGCCGCCGGAGGAGCGCATGATCTTGGCCAGGCTGCGCTGCGCCTCGTTCGCCGCCTGCTTCGCGAGATCGCGCATGCGGTTGGATTTCAAATGCTCCGCGGCCTCCGCCATCGCCTTCTTCACCGCGTCGGGATCCATATTAGACATCTCCTGCGCCGCGCCGCCCTGATCTCCGGCGCGCAATTGCTGAGCCAGCCCCGGGTTGGCCTTGGCCACGGCCGCCGCGAGTGCTTCGGCTTCCTCGGGCGTGAGCCCGGAGGAATTCGACTGCTCGGCCGCGAGGTGATTCTCGAGATCGGCCAGCGCGCCCAGCGCTTCCTTCCAGGGATCGGCGCTGTTCTGCACGCGCTCCATCGCCTTTTCGATATCCTTGATTGCCGCGGGATCGGGCACCGGTTGCCGCACGAGCGCATCGTGCGCCTGCTTCAGCATCCGGGCCGCCCTCCCCTGCTCCGGCGCAACCGCCGCCCGTCGCGAGTGGCCTACAGAGAGAAGTGCCGCCACGCCAAGCACGGGCAACAATACCCACAGAAAATTTCTCCCTGGCAATCTCACGCGAATCGCGCGCTCCACCTGCAAGCTGGCGGTGTAGGCCTGGATTTCCCTAGCCGAAAGCTGGCCAAATTCCGAAGCGCCCGCCTCGCTTAAATTTAGAAAAGTCGAGAAGCGGTCCTTGGTTTGCGCACAGCGGTCGACTTCGCTGGCCACCTCGCTGGTCGAGCGCCAGCGCCACCCCGCCCGCAAAGCCGCGGCGGCCAGCGGTACGCCGAGGGCGCAGAGGATCGCGGCCCGATCGAGCCGGGCCAGCGATCCGGCCGCCAGCAACCCTCCCAGCAAGAGAGCCAGCAGGCTCACCCCGAAGCCCAGGGCCCAGGGCAAATGCCGCAAGAACTCGTTCAGCACCAAACGCCTGCGCGCCTGAGTTAGCTTTTGGATTACAGCGGCATCCACTCCTCTCCATTGCGTCATTTTGGTCCGGAACGCAACTTCCCTCCGTGCTTCTGTCGTTTTTTAACCAGAAATATCCCGCCCTGCGCGGAAATTCTTTTTCAATCGGGACTTGGCACGGTCGATGCTTAACAAGGGCAACCCCATGAAGAAAATCGAGGCGATCATCAAACCGTTCAAGCTCGAGGTCGTGAAGCAAGCGCTGACCGAGGCGGGAATCGAGGGGATGACGAGCTCCGAGGTGAAGGGGTTCGGCCGACAAAAGGGCCATACCGAAATTTATCGCGGCAGCGAGTATACGGTCGATTTTCTTCCCAAGGTCAAACTGGAGATTGTCGTGGCGGACGCCCAGGTCTCCAAGGTTGTCGAGCTTATCGTGGCTTCGGCCAAGACCGGTAAGATTGGCGATGGAAAAGTTTTTGTCCTGCCGGTGGAGTCCGCGATGCGGATCCGCACGGGGGAGCTCGGCGAAGAAGCCGTGTAGCTGATCATTGAGGGGGAGCCGCCGGAAGGGAGAGAGGACGGCGGCATCCCTCTCATAAGCTCCCTCTAATTCTTCAGAGCCCACGCTCTCACGTATTTCACTTCCGTCACGGCGGGGAGCCTGGCGTCGTCGACCTTCAGATTCTCGGGCAGCCAGCCGCCCATTTGGGCGCTGACGAGGAAGGAGGCGGGGACGCTGCCCACGCGCTCGTTGGTCCACTCGGCCTTCTTCACCCCGTCACAATACCAGGTGACCTTGCCCGGCTCCCAGAGCATGCCAAAGGCGTGCCAGTCGCCCGGGGTCTTCGCATAGTAGAGTTGGGCGTTGCCCCAGGTTTTGTGCAGGGGGCCGTAGCCGTCCCAGTGCAGGCCCACATTGTAGCGGCCCGATTTATAATCGGCGGTGAGGTGCTCCATGATGTCGAACTCCATCCCGCCGTTTTTGGTTGAGTTCCGGTTCCAGATGGATTGCTGGTCCGTCGCGCCATGGATATCGCGGTCGGGCATGAGCCACAACGCGGGAAAGGTACCTTTCACATCGGGAAACTTCATCATGGCCTCAAAGTAGCCATACTTCTGCGCCCACTTGCCAAAGCCCACGATCTGCCCCGAAGTGTACTTGAAACCCTCCACGTCCTTGCGCTGCGTGGTGAGCTTTAGCACTCCATTGTCCACCGCCACATTCTCCGGGTCGTACACATAGAGCTTGTCGTAGCTGTCGGTGCGGTCGCTGCAGCGCCAGAGGTCCCCATTGAGCGTGGTGCCGGTGAAATTTTCATTCAGCGTCTGCACCCACTCGCCCGCCATCGGAGGCCTTTGTCCGAGCCACTCCGGCGGCTTCACCGTCTTCTCCCGGTCCGCGGGGAATGACAAATAAGCACCCCCCGGCCGGGCGGCCCCGCGGTCCACCGCGCGCACATTCCTCACCACCAACACCGACTCTTCCTTGGGGTTCTTCAGTTCGAATCTCACGCCCTTCAACTTTTTCAAATCCACCGGATCGCCCGTTCCCCCATCCGACATGCCAAAGACCACCTTGGCCGTCGCTGCCTGTCCCGGCTCCAGCGGCACCCTAGTTCCATTGGTCAGCCCCGCCTGGTCCGAGGCCGCAAACCAAACCTCCATCTTCGCCGTGCCGGTATTCACGAGATCCGCTTCCAATCCGCCGAACGCGCTCAAGTCCGCGTGCTCGCCCGCCTGGAGTTCGATGCGGGGATATCCCTTGCCCGCCGCGTAGGTCAGTTCCATGGCCGGCTTCCCATCCCGCTCGATCACGATGCCCTTGCATTTCACCAGCCAACCTTTGCCCACGACTTCAGGCTTCGCAAAATCATAGAGCGACATGCCGCCGCCGGGCTCCGCGGCCATACCGCGCGAGAGCCCTCCCGCCAGAAGCCCAATTGCCAGCAGACCATTTCGCATGAGGGGAGAAATCATCCTCCCAACCTACCGATTTATCCGCCAGAGCAGAATGGCAGATCTTGTCAAAAACTTGTGGATTCTTGCTCGGGCTGCGGAGCCGCAAAAGAGGTCCTACTTCCAGGACTTCAGGTAATACTTGCCCTTGAGATTTTGGTAAACGATGGCGGTGTATTTCACCATCTTATCGTTGCCTTTGCGCACCTTGAGCCGGAGGCGATAATTGACACCGGCGACGACCTGGGTTTCGGCGCTGATGATCTGGGAGAGCTTGAGGCTTTTGCCGGTCGCTCTAGCCTGGGCGCTCACCGCAAAAGCCGCCGCCTTTTTCACCTGCTTGGTTATCTTGGCCGGCCGGTAGCTCCCAGCTGGCGGAGGCTTGGCCGCAAAGGAGGTCTCAGCCGGAAAGAACGGAGCGAGACCGAGGAAACAAAGAGTGAAGAGAGGAAGGAGGTAACGCATGGCGATGGGAGTTTAGTGCTACCGGCCAGCATAGCGCAGGCAAGGGGCGCTTGGAAGTTGGAACGATTCAAAAGCGAGCTTCTGCGCTGGCTGGTTCGGCTATTTCGTTGGCTTGGGCTCGATTTCCTGAAGGGCGGCATCGATCCACCAACGGAGATCGTCGTTGGCGGCGGCCCGGGCTTCCCGGAGCGCCTTGGCCGCCTCGACCGGTCGCTTTTTCAAGCCGGCCATGGCGGCCTCGCGCCGGGCAAAGTCAGGGTCGGAAAGGCCCGCCATGAGCCGCTGAATCTGGCTGGCGGAATCGGCGGTGACGGTGAATTTTCCCTCGGCCGGCCGGCCCAGCGCCTGGATGTCGCCATCGATCACAGAAACGCGGAAGACGTGGGGACCGGACGGAAGAAAATCGAACGAAACGGAATCGCCCTCGAGTTCCTTCCAGGGCTCCTCGTCGAGCTGCCAGCGGACCACGGTGGGCTCGCGCGCCTCGAGATGAATCTTGGCCTTGATGGAATCGGGATTCACCTGCTCGATCGCCACGCTGGCCTGGGGCGGCGCATGATTGGGCGCGATCTGGAAATAGCGTCGCACACCGGTATCAGCCGCGAGGAATGCCGTGCCCTGATCGTCGACATAGACCTGCGAGAGAATCCGCGCGAGCGAGAAAGGGTTGGCTTCGCCCTGGGCGAAGACGGCGGTCTTCAGCTCCCTCTTGCCCGGCACTCCACGCAGAAGGAGGCCATTCTGCACGTACCAGACGATGCCGAAATTGTCCCTCGCCGCCAGGTGGCTGGTCGGCTTGCTACCATCGGGCAGTATGATCGGCGCGGGCGGGCGAGAAGGTTCAACTCGAGCCGGGCTCATTTCAAATGCGGTGCCATTCCAGCGCGCAAGATGCGTGCCGATGGTCGCCACTAAATGCCCGCTTTCATCAAAAGAGACCTCGCTCAGGCCGCCGGTGCGCGGAGGGGGCTCGATCTGGTCCTCGGTCCAACTCCGCCACTTTTCTCCGTCGAAATAGCAGAGCGATTCATTGGCAAAGGCGATCTGTTTTCCATGAAAGGCAGGCCGCAGACCTCTCGAACTCAAGGGCCAGGCCGGCGTTTCGATGAATTGCGGAGGGTTGCCCGCCACGCTTTGAAAGGCCGCCATCGCGTCAGGAAATTCGGCCCACTTGTCGGTCGTCGTGTCGAGATAAGCCACCGGCCCGTGGTCGCCGGATGCCATCACCCAAAACCGGCCCTGCGCATCGGCCACACAGGAGAGATGGCTGGTCGCGGGCACGCTGGCGGGCAGGGTGTGCTCCCGCCACGTCCTGCCGTCCCATTCCTCCAGGGTGTCCCTCCGATCTTTGCGCTGATACCAGACATGGCCTCGGGAATCGACCGCCAGCCCTTCCTGTATGAACAGCTCGGTAACCCGGGAAGCCGGGGCCGCGGGAGGCGGCAGCACAAGCTTCTGGATGAGAGGCGGCGCGGTGCCAGTGGCCAGGAGAAATCTCCCATCGGGCAGCCGCAGCATCGCCCTCACCCGGGCGATCGGAAAACCATTTCCCCAATCGAGGCGCACGGCAGGCCCATCTGGCGGTAAGTACCAGGGCATGCCTCTCGCGCCAACGATGAGATCCTTCCCTACTGGCAGCCAGAATTGCGTGCGCGGGTCCTGCTCAAAGGCCTCCACCACCGCAGTCCATTGACCATCGCGCAGTCGCCAAAGCGTCTTCGGCGGATCCCTAAATCCGTAGGCATAAAGATCGCCATCGTGTTGATAGAGCTCCGCAATGCGGGACAAACTCTCGACCGACCCCGGCACAGCGGTGGCCTGCATCGACTCGATATCCACGGTAAAGAGCCCCCGTTCGGGAACCCCAACCCACATGTTCCGGGCGTCTTTGCGCAGGATCGCCGTGAAACAATCCGCATTGGCCCCGGGGAAGGTATCCTGCCGGCTCATGGTTTTGCCATCGAAGATCAGCACGCCCCGCAGGCAGTTGGTGCTTTTCGAGACCTGCTTGGTCCAGATCCACATGCGGCCCTTGCCATCCTCGGCGGCCACGAGGGGATTCCACCTCTGGGCTCCCGGCTCTGGGCCGCCTGCCCGGTCCTCGGCGCTGAGCTCGTAGGCCAGGTCGGTGGCGCCATTGCCCTCGATCCGGTAGACCTGCCCCTCGCCAGCCATGATCCAGAGGCGATTGTGGGAATCCGGATAGACCGCCGGGGAATAACGATTTTTGGGCATCTCCGCCGTGATGCTTGGCACGAGGATCTCGGACTTTGCGCCGAGATGGCGGCTCACCGCGGTGACGCCCCCCTTGAGCCGCCACACGCAAACCACCGAGCCATCGGAGCGCACGGCCAATTCCACCGGGAGGGGCGCCGCATCCTCCGGGAATGGGAGAGTCGCCCGTTGCCACTGCCGGCCGTCGAAGGAATAGATGCCCGTGTATCCCGTGCTCAACTCAATGCCCCAGGTCAAACCCGTTTCATCGATCACCGCCTCGGCGATGCGCGGCCAAATCGCGGGCGAAGGCGACGGAGTGGCCTCCTGCGCCTGGGCGCACCAAACCACGCCGCAAAGGCCAAGGCAGAGCGTGAGCAGCAGAGTGCGGCGCATGGCTGCTACCAGGAATAGTGTACCCGGTAGGTCACGATTTTTTCCTCATCGGGCTTGAGCTGAAGGCGAAACTCCATTTCCTGCGCATTCGTTTTCAGGAAGGGATTCGACTTTTCGGTGATCTCCCAATTGGTCCAGCGAAAGAGGTGCTCGACCACGCGGATCTCCACTTGCTCCTTCTTATGATTCCGCAGCTTGATCTCGTAGGCTTCCTCCACCCAGTGGTTGGAGTTATCGATCTTGAAGTCGGTCCTTCGTCGCTCGCCCACCAGGTCGAACGCGTTTCCTGTGACCACCCGGATGGTTTCATCCTTGGGCGTGTGGTCGATCCGGTTTTCACCGATGAATTCCAGCTGCTTGTCCTCGTCCTGCTGATAAAAACGCAGCCGTCCGGCCGGCAGGGGGATGCCGAGCTTGTTGGCTTCGGTGTTTTTAAATTCCCGCACCACGTTGATCTTGGTGTTGGAGTCGGTCCCGATTTCTTCATTGCGCCGGAGACCGTCCAGGCCCATGCCACGCCACCTGTTCCAATCCACCTGCAGGCCATCGTAGACGAAAATCTTCTGGGATTGGATGCCGCTGGCGCGCACGAATTCCACTTGTTTTGTTTCTCCATCGTAGAGCGACGTGGACCTCGCCAGCGAGTAAAGGTGGTATTCGTCGAAAGCCTTCTCCGTCACGGGAACCCCGACGGGAGCTGCGGTCTCGAATTGGGCACGGGCGGCGAATTTATAGTCATTGCCTTGGTCGGGCTGGAGCTTATTCACATCGCCCGCCATCAACTTGATCTTCGCATTCTCGAAGGTCTTGCCGCTGTGGTTTTCCATCGTGATCCAGCCGACGAGATCGATGAGGTCGCTCTTTTCCGTGGCGACAATATTGTAGTCGGCATCCCAGGTCATGCCGCCGGTGACATAGCAAAGCTCGGCGTCGAACTTCTTCGCCTCCGCCGCGTTGAGCTTCCAGGATAACTCCGGCTTGAGAATCGTGTCGTCGCCCAGCGAGGGAAACAGGGGCAGGCCCGGCAGGCCGAACCGCATCGTGCCATCCACCTCGATGATGGGTTCCGATGGCACGAACGGCGGCTGGTAAACCTGGCCGTAAGGCCCCCTCACCGGCTGGGCTGGCCGCACATAGCCGCTGCGCACGATTTTTCCCTGCACGATCCGATCAGGCTTGTTCGGTTCCCGCACTTCAAACCCGATCGTCTTGCCTTCATTCAACTCCAGCAGCAGCCCCTGAGAGACCGGATCGTTCCGGTAATTCTGTTCGAGGATCCGGAGGTCGGATTTTCCGGAAGGATCCCGCAGGATGACCGAATCGGGCTCCAATTGGCGCGTCACGTCCTGCATGCGGATTTCGTTCACGCCGGTTTTCAAGTCCAGCGAGATGGACCCTCGGACGACGGCAAAGTTTTGATTGTAGATGGTGAGCGCGGGATCGGCCGCCATCGCCATGCTGATCCCGAGGAAGGCCGGGACACCAAAGAGGATGTTTTTCATATTAGTCTTCGCCAAGACAACGCGGCAGCTGAGATTTTCTTAAGACTAATCAAATGCGAGGCGTCCGCACCAGCGGCAAAGCGGGCGAAGATCAAGTAAATCCGGCTGCGCTGTGGGAGAGCCCAAGAGCCACCTCGACCCCCGCTCTATTCGGCTTGCTGCTTTTCCATGCGAAGGTCGTTTTTCTCCACCCCAACTTCCCGCCACCCGCGAGACCTGTAAAAGGAATAGGCCCGCAAAGAGCGATCGACTCCGGTCAAAAGCCAAAGCTTCTTGTAACCCGCCGCCCAGAGCGGCCGCTCGGTCAGCGCCAAAAGCTCGGAGCCGATCCCTCTTCCCTCAAATTCAGGCCGAACCGCGAGCACCCAGATTTCGCCGCTCGATCGATCGCCCATGCAAAACCCGACCACGCGCCCGTCGACCTCGCAAAGCCAGCCTTGATGGGTGGATTGCAACATGCGGGAAACGGATTCCTCGGTGATCCCGAGAGCATGAAGTTCCTCCAGGGTGAACGCGTTTTCCTGGGTGGCGGTGCGAACGCTGAAGAGCGCTCCGATGTCTTCCGGGAGGATTTCTCGATAGGTCATGGTGCGATGGCAGTGAGCAAATCAGGCCCGCTTCGGGAAGTGATCGAATTTCGTCAAATGGACTTCCCTACTTCACGGCGATTTCAGGCCAGATCATGAGGAAAGATCCACGCGTAGGAAAAGAAATATGCCTGTGGGTTGCGTAAAAACCGAAGACACGCAAAGTTTCCCCACAAATGCCCGATGTATTCACCATTGCCAAGCGTTCCCTGGTAATGTCGGCCATCCGTTCAAAAGGAAATCGAGACACCGAACTCAAAATCATCTCAATTTTCAAACAATACGGCATCACTGGTTGGCGCCGAAACGCGCTCCTTCCAGGAAAGCCAGATTTTGTCTTCCCGAAAGAGAGAGTGGCCCTCTTTGTGGATGGATGCTTCTGGCATGGGTGTCCCTTGCACGGGCGGAAACCAGGGAGCAACCAAGAGTATTGGCTTCCGAAACTCGCTCGAAACCGAGCTCGCGACCTTGCCGTCACTCGCAACCTACGGGAAAGCGGCTGGCGCGTATTGCGGATATGGGAGCATGCTTTACGGCACCCCGCTCGCGTCGCGGGCCGGTGCCGCAGAGCATTATTTCGCTCGGCAAGTGCCTCAGCACTTGAGCCGAGCCGATCTCTACGCTTTCCTCTTCGGAAGCCATGAATTTTACGACACTAGAACTGTGCGCCGGTGGGGGCGGACAAGCCCTTGGGCTAGAAATGGCTGGTTTCCATCACGAAGCGGCGGTGGAATATGAACCTCAATTTTGCACAACGCTTCGCGCGAACCGCCCGCAGTGGAATGTCATTCAGCAGGATGTCCGAAACCTGCGGCCCCGCGATTTTACTGGATTGGATCTCTTGGCGGCAGGTGTGCCTTGCCCTCCATTTAGTGTCGCAGGCAAGCAACTTGGCAGCGACGACGAGAGGGACATGTTTCCGGCGGCGCTTGCTCTGGTTGAGGGAGCCCGCCCTCGAGGTGTATTATTTGAAAATGTCCAAGGCCTAGCCTCCCAAAAATTCACCGATTATCGCCGGGAGCTTATGGAAAAGCTTTCAAAACTTGGTTATCAACCAGAGTGGAAGGTTTTGCAGGCGGCCGACTTCGGAGTTCCGCAGCTTCGTCCACGCTTCATATTGGTGGCCTTGAAACCTCGCGACGCAGAGTGCTTTCGCTGGCCCGTCCCGGTGGCGAAGCGCATCACAGTTGGCGAGACCTTGGTCGATCTCATGGGAGCTAACGGCTGGCAAGGAGCCGAAGCTTGGTCGCTCCGCGCAAACCGAATCGCTCCAACCGTCGTAGGCGGATCGAAAAAGCACGGCGGGCCAGATCTTGGACCGACACGCGCAAAGCGCCAGTGGTTTGAACTCGGGGTGGATGGCATGGGAATCGCCGACGAAGCACCTGGAGAAACATTCGGAGTGGACGCAATGCCTCGACTGACGGTTCGCATGGTGGCCCGTATTCAAGGATTTCCAGACAACTGGCAGTTCACCGGGAAAAAGACCATTGCCTACCGGCAAGTGGGCAACGCATTCCCTCCCCTGGTTGCGCGAGCTGTTGGCCGCTCAATTCAGGCGGCCTTCAAAAAGCAGTTCAGTTCACTGGCTATCCCGTTTGATCCCGAGCTTGAGCCTCGCTTGCTAGAATCGCCTCCAAAGATTTCCCGCCCGAATCAGGCCAAGAAGACCGGAAAGCGCTAAAAAGATCGCATCTGCCGCTACGGCAAAAGAAGAGTTTGTGTCCCAGGCAAAGACTATAGTCTATGGACTGTTCTTGAATTGGCTGGGAGAACGGGACTCGGATGTCCGCACCTCCTCTCTCGAAACGTTTTGGAAAAGCGGTTCGCCACCATCGACTTGAAGCGACTATGTCGCAGGAGCGACTGGCTGAACTGGCAAAGCTTCATCCAACCTACATCAGCATGGTCGAACGCGGGCTTCGCAACCCTACGCTCGATGTCGCCGCGCGTCTGGCGGAGGCCCTGACAATTCCGCTTTCAAAATTGGTTGAGGAGGCAGGGAATTAATGGACAAAGAACTGGAAGCGGTTCACGCCGCGATTCTAAAACTCGACTCCGATGGAAGCAGGACTGCCCGAGTTCTGCGCAATACCCTCGATCAACTTTACGACGGGCAGCGCACCGGACGATATCGATGGGATCAGCTCTACAAGACGGAAAAAACGCATTGCGGAACGTTAGTGGAAATAAACCTCCACCGCGAATTTGAATTCGAAGACGGCAAAGATCTCGACTACAAAATCGCGGGGGTTGATGTGGACTGTAAATACTCTCAAGGGCTTTACGAATGGATGATTCCGCAGGAAGCCCGCGAGAAATTATGTCTCGTAGTCTGGGCCGATGATCAAAAGGCAGTGTGGAAAATGGGTGTGGTGCGCGCGAGAGCCGAACTCCTGGGGGCTCTTAATCGAGATCAGAAAGCACGGCTCAATTCACAGGGCAAGGAAGCCATTACCTGGATTTTTCAAGATGTACCACTTCCACCAAATGTCCTTCTCCAACTAGACCCGGAAATTGTTGATAAAATCATGGGGTATAAATCGGGCCAGAAGAGCATCAATGAGCTTTTCCGCAACACGCTTGGGATGCGCGTAGGCCGTGGAGTAATCGCCACGGTGGCTCAACAAAATGACTATATGAAGCGGGTTCGTGGGAATGGAGGGGCTCGCACAGCTCTTCAACCCGAGGGCATCATCATTCTCGGACAATATGAGTCACACCGTGAAATCGCTCGCAATCTTGGTGTGCAAAAACCAGAGCGAGGTGAATCGATCTCCGTAAAGCTCGCGGTGGCAAGTCCCGAAGATAAGGATGTCGCTATGATAGCCGGACGGCGCTGGCGAATCGCAAAGATCGGTGACCCGGTAGTCCCCGCTCCAATGGTTCCAAAGCCACCAGCAGTTGTTTCTACGCTGCGCGCGAAAAAACATCTGTCGCGCTAAATTCGCACGCGTGCCGCGGCTCAAACCGGGCGGCAACAGAAAGAGATGGAAGCCGCATAACCTGCCAATTGGTTTAGCTCTTCAGGAGAAGGGCTATTTCAGCAATTGTTTCGACTTTCCCGGATTTCACTCATCTCATCAATTGTCGCAAGCAGGGATTGAATCCCAAGCGAGAGCCACGCATTCTCCGCGGAGTTTCCATGACACCTTCACGGCTGAATTTCCAGATTGAGGCGGAGGCCTCGGGCACGCGCGCGCGGGCGGGGCGGTTTCGTACCCTGCACAACGAGGTGCTCACGCCGCTGTTCATGCCGGTGGGGACGCAGGCGACGGTGAAGGCGCAGTTGCCGCAGTCGCTGGAGGATGCGGGGTCGCAGATCCTGCTGGCGAATACGTACCATCTGCTGCTGCGGCCGGGGCCGGAGGTGTTTCGCAAGATGGGGGGCATCCATGGGTTCATGAGCTGGCCGAAGTCGGTGCTGACGGACTCGGGCGGGTTTCAGGTGTTCTCGCTGCCGCATGCGCGGTCGATGGCGGAGGAGGGGGCGATTTTCCAGAGTTATGTGGATGGGAAGACGATCCTGCTGAGCCCGGAGGTGAGCATCGACATGCAGCGGGCGATGAACAGCGACATCATGATGGCGCTGGACCAGTGTGTGGCCTCGACCTCGGATGAGGCCACGGCGCGGGCGGCACTGGAGCTGACGCAACGGTGGGCGGTGCGGAGCCTGGCGGCGCGGGGGGATTCGCCGCAGTCGATGTTTGGGATTGTGCAGGGGGCGCTGTTTCCGGCGCTGCGAAAGCAGAGCGCGGCGGGGCTGGTGGAGTTGCCGTTTGATGGGTTTGCGATTGGCGGGCTGGCGGTGGGGGAGGAGAAGAATGAGCGGGAGGATATGTGCGTCTTTTCCGCCGAGCTGCTGCCGCGCGACAAGCCGCGCTATCTCATGGGCGTGGGCACGCCGCTGGACATTTTGGAGGCGGTGCATCGTGGGGTGGATATGTTCGACTGCATCATCCCGACGCAGGTAGCGCAAAGAGGTGGGGTGTTTACCTCACGCGGGTTCCTGCAATTGCGGCGCGGGGTCTACAAATTTTCCGATGAGAAGCTGGACCCGGCCTGCGATTGCCCGACCTGCCAGCGGTACTCGCGGGCCTACCTGCATCATCTGACCAAGACGAAGGAGACGCTCGGGTGGCAGCTCCTCGGGAAGCACAACATTCACTTTTATCACAAGATGATGGCGGACATTCGCCAGAGCATTTTGGAGGATCGTTTTCTCGCGCTGTACAATGAGAAGCGCGCGTTTTTGCAAGAGGATGATTTGGACAATCCGGTGAACGATCCGGGACCCAAGCCACCCAAGCGCCTGATCCTTGGCGACTACGAGATCCATATCGCTCGGGAGGGCTTTGCCAGCATTTTGCACCGATCGTCGGGCGAGATCATGCACTCGCGCACGCCGCCCATGGAGGAGGCGCAGCGGCTGTATGTGGATCAATCGCACCTCGCGGAGCGGGTGCGCGCGCGGGAGGGCGATGAGGAGACGCCACTGGTGCTCTGGGACGTGGGCCTGGGCGCGGCGGCGAATGCGATGGCGGCGATCCGCTGCTATGAGGAGCAGGCGGCGCAGGGGCCCGTGCGGCCGATGAAGATCATCAGCTTTGAGAATGATCTGGATTCGCTGCGGCTGGCTTTTGCGAACAATGAGAAATTTCGCTACCTGCGGCATAGCGGGCCGCATGGCATTTTGAACAAGGCGGAGTGGCAATCGAAGGAGCACGCGGGGCTGAGTTGGCGGCTGATCCACGGGGATTTCCTGGATACCATGGCTCAGGCGGATGCGGCGCCGGATGTGATTTTTTACGATATGTTCTCGGGCAAGACGAATGGGAGCGCGTGGACGCTGGCGGCCTTTCGCCAGCTCTTCGCGGCTTGCGAGGGGAAGGCGACGGAGCTCTTCACCTACACGACGTCGACGGCGTCGCGCTGCGCGCTGCTCTCGGCCGGATTCTTTGTGGCGCGGGGCCGGAGCACGGGCGACAAACTGGAGACGACGATTGCGATGATGCCGAAGGCCTACCACTCCCCCACCCCGTGGGTGCGCGAGTTTCTCGGCGCGGAGTGGCTTGGAAAGTGGCACCGGTCGGCGGCGAAGTATCCGGCGGAGATCGAGGCGGAGCACTATCCGGCCTTTGAACGGGTGATCCAGGGGCACGAACAGTTTCGGCATCTGGAAGAGCAGGATGGTGCGGCGAAGGCATGAGCGGGCAGACGATCATCATCGGCGATATTCACGGCTGCAGCGCGGAGTTGGTCGCGCTGCTCGACCTCGTGCCGCGCAAGCCGGCGGACCGGCTCATCTTTCTCGGCGATCTGATCAACAAGGGACCCGACCCGGCGGGGGTGGTGAATATCGTTCGCTCGCTGCGCTGCACCTGCCTGCGGGGCAACCATGAGAGCAATCACCTGAAATGGAGCGCAGGGAAGGCGGAGCCGAAACCGGACAGCAAGGTGACGCGGCAACTGATGACGGAGGTGGAGTACGCCACCTTTCTGGAGATGGCCCGGAGGATGCCATTATATTTTCAGGACGACCGGCTGATCGCGGTGCACGCGGCCCTGCTCCCGGGCGTGCCGATGGAGCTGCAGCCGCCGGATATTTTGACCGGCGACGAGACGTTGAAAAACTCCTGGAAGGACCGGCTCTACCTCGAGGTGCCGCTGGTGGTGGGCCACAAGCGGTATAGCGAAAAAGACGAATCGGTGCCGTACATCGTGGAAGATGAATTCTACGGACTGGATACCGGCTGCGTCTACGGCGGCACCCTCACCGCCCTGTCCCTGCCCTCCGGAGAAATCTGGCAGGTCCGCGCGGCCCGCGACTACGCCGGCCGGGCCAAGTAGGTAAAAGTCGCTCCTCTACGGGGTCACCAGCGACGGCACCGAGTGCAGGGCATTGGCCAGAGCCTTGCTGCTGATCGGCTTTGCCAGATAGCCATTCATGCCGGCCGCGAGGCAGCGGTCCCAGATCTCGGAACGCGCATCGGCGGTGAGGGCAAAGATGTGGGTCGAGGGCCGGTCTTCGGCAATCTCGATTTCGCGGATGCGGCGCGCGGCGGTCAAGCCATCGGAACCAGGCATGTGGAGATCCATCAGGATGAGGTCGTAGGGCTGCTGTTTCCAGCGGGAGACGGCCTCGTTGCCATCGATGGCGATTTCGGCCTGGTAGCCCATCTTTTGCAGGAGGAGAAGCAGCACGCGGCGGTTGATCTTGTTGTCGTCGGCGATGAGGATGCGCAGGGGATGCTCGGCCGCCATGGCGGTATCGAAGCCCTTTTCGGCGCGCGCGCTGACCGGGACAAGATCCTTGAACGTGCCCCGCACCATCTGGCGGAGCAGCGCGAAACTGGGTGGGTAGGAAATCGTGCCGGCATAGTCGGCGCAGGCGGCGGAGTGAGACCGGTCGACCGGCACGATGAGATAGCTCGGCAGGGGGGCCAGCTGGCCGGCGAGAGTGGAGACGTCCTCGCGGCAATCGTAATCGACGATGGCAAGATCGGCCCCGCCCGGAGGAATTCCCTGCGCGCCGGATACCACCCGGACGGTGGCGCCAAGGCGGGAGGCGAGCGTTTCAAAGGTACGGGCCACGGTCTCGCGGCGGGAGACCAAAAGAATGGACCGCGCGGTGGACTCGCTCTTGCTGGGGCCAGGCTGCAGGCGGAAGAGGCAGGTGAATTCTGTGCCGCGGCCCGGCTGGCTGACAAAGGAAATATCTCCGCCCATGAGGTGCAGCAACCGGCGGGAAATGAAGAGCCCCAGCCCGGTGCCGCCGTAGCGCCGCGCGATGGTCTCATCGCCCTGGGAAAAGGGACGGAGCACGCGGGACTGCTGCAGCGCGGTCATGCCGATGCCGGTATCCTGCACCTTCAAGGTGATGGGGAGGCGGCCATCGGGCTCGGGCAGGCCGCAGGCGAGGCGCACGCGGATCTCGCCTTTCTCGGTAAACTTGAGCGCATTGGAGAGCAGGTTAAGGAGAATCTGGCGAAAGCGGCCGCCATCGGCGAGGCATTGCGAGGGGAAGCTCGGCTCGGCTTCGAGGCCGAGGAGGAGATTTTTGCTGCGCGCGCGCTCGGCCATGAGGAGGAGGCAATCGGAAGCGAGTTCCACGAGGTCGCACGGCGCCTCCTCGAGCTGCACCTCGGCGGATTCCAGCTTGGAGATATCGAGGATGTTTTCGATGAGGTGGACGAGCGCCTTGCCGCCGGTCTCGATGGTCTCGAGATATTCATGCTGGTCGGTGGTGAAGGAGCCGGAATTTTGCAGCAGTTCGTTCATCCCGAGAATGGCGTTGAGCGGGGTGCGGATCTCGTGGCTCATGGTCGCGAGGAACTCGCTCTTGGCGTAGTTGGCCGCCACGGCGAGGCGCTTGGCATTCATCAGCTCCCGCTCGGCGGCCTTGCGATCGACCAGGGAGCGGGCCACCGCAATCGCGGTGGGGCCGCCGGAAAGGGTCACCACGCTGGTGTGAATCTCCGCCGGAATGCGCGTGCCATCGGCGTGCAGAAAGACCGTCTCGAAAGTGGAGCGGCCCTTTTCGTTGATCTCGCGGACGATTTGCTCGACCACCTCGTCGGAGAGCTCGTTGACCTCGCCGGGTCCGAGGGTGAGCAGGTGCTCGCGCGACATGCCGAGGAAACGGCAGGCGGCTTCGTTGACCTGCTGGAAACGCATCGGCGTGCCGGGAGCTATCCAGGGGTGGACAAATACGGGATCGGCCATGGCCTCGACGATGGCCCGGGCATCCTGCTGGCTGACCTTCAGGGCCTCCTCGGCCAGCTTGAGCTGGGTGATATCGAGCAGCACGCCATTCCAGATGGTGGAACCGTCGGGCTCGCGCTCGGCCCGGGGATAGGAGGCGGCATGGAGCCACACCAGCCGGCCGTCGCGGGTGCGATGGCGCATGATCTGGTCAAAGGCGCCGCCCGTCTCCATCGATCGAAGCTCCGCCATGCGGCGGGCGACCTCGTCCTCCTCCACGACCAGCCCGAGCAGGGCGGAGGCATTGCGCATGATCTCTTCGGCGGGCACGCCCACCATGCTCTCGATCCCCGCACTGATGTAGGGGAACGTCACCCTCCCGTCGGCCGCTTTTCGGATCTGGTAGATCGCGCCGTGGGGCAGGCTATTGCCGATGGTGTGGAGTTGCTCGTATTGCCGACGGACCAGCAGGGCCTGCTGCTCGGCCTGCTGCTCGAGCGTGATGTCGAGCAGTACGCCATCCCAAATGAAGCTGCCGTCGGATTCGCTGCGCGGGGCGGCCAGACACTGGAGCCAGACGATGCGGCCATCGGGGGTGGACTTGCGGAACTTCAGGTCGAATATCCGGCCCGTCTCACGGGAAACCTGCACTAGCGCCATGCGGCTGGCCTTGTCGCTCTCAAACGCGCCCTCGAAAAGATCGCAGGCATTGGCCATGACCCTTTCGGCCGAGACGCCGGAGATCTTTTCCACCCCCTTGCTGAAATAGGGAAAGCTCACTTCGCCGGCCACGTTTTGCCGCATCTGGTAGATCGCCCCATGCGGGAGATTGTCGCCAACCGTGCGCAGGCGGTCGTGCTCCTGCTTGAGCAGGCCGAGGAGTTCCTCGTTGCTCGCCGAGGCCTCGACGAGCTTGCGCCGGGCTTCCTTCATCTGCCCGAGCAGGGAAGAGAGCAGGAGCGAGGTAAGCGCCCCGGCCAGCACAAAGATATCCACGCAGAAAATGCGGATGAGCTCCGGCAGGAAGGGCAGGAGGTAGGGGCCGGCGTTGATCACCGCGAGGAACGAGGTGCTCATCAGGATGTTGACCATCGCCACCGTTTGAATGCGTCCCCTCAACGCGGTGCCAATGAGAACCACGTAGAAGACCGCGACGAAGAGGATACGGATGACCAGCGCCGCGTCGCCGCTTCGCCCGAGGAAGAAAAACAGGAGGGGAACCAGGCAGCAAATCGTCACCACGAAGCCAAAACGATAGCGAGCGCCGGGACGGGTGAATTCGGAACTGCAGATCCAGGAGAGAAAGAGTGGGACGAGCAAAAATTGCCCCAGCGTGCAGCCGCCCCACAAATACAGCCAGATCCCGAGGAGCTGGTCGGACGGGGCGTCGGCGAAGAAATATTGCGCCGCCATGCCAGCCGTGGCGCTGATCGGCTGGAGGAACAGCCCAATCAGGACAAAGAGCGAGGCGACGTCGCGGGGGCGGCCAAAGCCCGGCGCGATTCGCATGCGCCAGAAAAGCAGGCTTCCGAGCAGATTTTCCAGGGTATTGACGGTGGCCACCAACAGGCAGCCGGCGAGCGAAAGATCGGACCAAAGCGTCGCGAGGAGAAATTGGGCCGCAAAAACGCCCGGCCAAAGGCGAACCCCAAAAATGATCGTCGCCGCCAGGGTGAGCCCCTCGGCAAAAAAAGCACTGCTATTGACCCCCGCATTCTGCAGCCCCAGCACGAAGGAAAGCTTGCCCAGCACGACACAAGCCACCGCGAGGAGAACCGACAAAACGGCGCTATCCGCCAGCGACCCCTCGAGGGGTGCCCGTAGATCCTCCGCCCCACCAATCGGGGTTTTTTTCGGTTTTATTTCAGCTTCCATCCTATGGATTTAGGCAAATTACTAAGCCATAAAGACTTACTATCGAAAACCAGCCGCCCTACCGCCCCAGCCCAGCCCGATATTTCCCCGCACCACTCCATGCTTCTAACCACAGCCTCCGCGCATTACAAGAGCAGCCAGAATAACATCGCCCTCTCCCACCAGGCCCGCTAAAGGAGTCGGCTGCCCCTTTCGATGAGTCCCCAGCCACCCCCCAAGCCCTGGTACCGCATCCTCTACGTGCAGGTGCTCATCGCCGTGGCGCTGGGTATTCTGCTCGGGCACTGCCTCCCCGAGTATGGCAAAGCGCTGAAGCCGCTGGGCGACGGGTTCATCAAGCTGGTGAAGATGATCATCGCCCCGATCATCTTCTGCACGATCGTCCACGGCATCGCCTCGATCCGCGATATCAAGCAACTGGGCCGGGTGGGGCTGAAGGCGATTGTCTATTTTGAACTGGTCTCGACCCTGGCCCTGGCCATCGGGCTGGTCGTGGTGAATGTGCTGCGGCCGGGAGACGGTTTCAATATCGACCCCACCCACCTCGATCCAAAGATCAGCGCGAGCTATGTGGCGAAGGCGCATGAGATGGGTCTGGCGGACTTTCTGTTGAACATCATCCCCAAGACGTTCTTTGATGCGTTCAGCGGAGGCGATCTGCTGCACATCCTGTTGGTGTCGATCCTAACCGGATTTGCCGTGATCGGAATGGGGGAGCACGGCAAGCCGGTGCTGGTGGCGGTGGACTATGGCTCGAAGATCTTCTTCGGAATCATGGGGATCATCGTAAAGGTGGCGCCGATCGGAGCTTTTGGGGCGATGGCCTTTACCGTGGGGGCCTATGGAATCGAGAAGCTGGGCAACCTGGCGGAGCTGATCGCGGGCTTTTACCTGGCGGCGGGAATCTTTGTGCTGGTGGTACTGGGAACGATCGCACGGGCTGCGGGTTTCTCAATTATCCGGCTGCTGGTTTACATCAAGGAGGAGATTTTCCTCGTGCTGGGAACGAGTTCTTCAGAGACGGCGCTGCCGGGGATCATCGCCAAAATGAAAGGGCTGGGCTGCGCGGAGTCGACGGTGGGGCTGGTGATCCCGACGGGGTACAGTTTCAACCTGGATGGCACCAATATCTATATGACAATGGCGGCTGTGTTCCTGGCGCAGGCCACGAATACCCATCTGGATCTGATGCAGCAGCTTTCGCTGCTGGTGGTGGCGATGCTCTCGTCCAAAGGGGCGAGTGGCGTAACGGGGGCGGGCTTTGTGACGCTGGCTGCGACACTGGCAGTGGTGCCGAGCATCCCGATTGAATCGCTGGCGATCCTGGTGGGGATCGATCGTTTCATGAGCGAGTGCCGGGCGATCACCAACCTGATCGGCAACTCGGTGGCGACGGTGGTGGTGAGCCGCTGGGAGAAGGAAGTGACTCCCGAAATGGTGCAGGCTCGACTCAGGGGAGAAGCCGGCCTCGGTGAGGCCGGCCACTAAAAGCAGGAACTACTCGAAAACGATCTCGAGGTCTTTTTCGCAGAAGTCGAACTTCGCAGGCGTCGTCTCGGAACCGTCGTCGTAAACGGCCTTGACCCATTGCTTACAAGCCTGGTCGTTGGTCGACTTGTCCCAGACGAGAGTGACAGTCTGGCCAGGCTTGATGCCCTTGCCGATGTCGAAGGGGCCGTAGGTCTTGCCGTCTTCGGAGACGAGGACCTTCTTGATGACGTCGCTGGTCTTGTTTTCGACCTTGAAGGAGTATTCGTCATCGGCTGCGAAGGCGCTGCCAGCGGTGAAGCCGAAAGCGAGAAGGGCGACGGCGGAGAGAAGGAGAGTACGGAAGAGTTGCTTGGTTTTCATGAATTCAGGTGGTGGAGCGAGACATGAAAAAATTTCCAAGGGACGGCAAGGCGAAATTGCCAATGGCGGTGAATCTGGGGCGAATGGCGGGAGAATCAGGTCAAATCGGGCCCGGGCGTATCATCGACATCGAGCTGGCGGACGCGCTTACGATCGCGCTCATGCTGGACGGCGGCGCGAAGTTGCTCGCGAACGGATTCGACCTGGGCAACGGCGGCAATTCTTAACTCCGGCGTGGTGGCATCGGAGCTAACGATGGTGAGATTGCCATAGCCGAGGAGCCGGAGGAAAAGAGGCTGGTCCATGACGTAGTCGCGCACGCGGAAGAGTTCGATCTCGTCGAGGCGGCGATTGAGGATGCCAGTGCGAATACGCAGGCGCTGGGAAGTGAGTTCGTACTGGGTACTGCGGGTGATGAACCACTGAACGAGCCACATGCCGAGCGGAACGACGAGGCCGATGGCGGAGAGACCGCCGGAGAAGGGAATGCCCGCGAGGCAGGCGGCGGCGAGAACGCCACAGGTGAAGTAATACCAAAAATGAACCCATTGCGAGGTGTGACCCTGCCAGAGAGGGGTCTCGGCGGGCGCGGCGGGGTGGCTGGAGGCTTCTTCGGACATGGCAATAGCGGGGATACCAAGGAAGCAACGAAGTGGCCAGCCAAGATCACGTCGCCGGCCCACACCGCAAATGGTGCTCTGGTTTTTCAGGAAGAGGGTATAGGCTAAGACGTTCCTCCCTGAAAAAACCAACATCATGATAACCATCCGTGAATTCGTAGAGCAGGTCCGGGCCTCCGTCGTTGTCTCGTTTCTCGAAGACAACGGGATAAAAACCACACTGGTGGATGAGAATGCCGCGGCCTGGAGCGGACTGCATATCACCATCCCAATCCGGTTGCAGGTGGAGGATGACCAAGCTGAGGAAGCGATGGCGCTGCTGGAGCAGTTTGACGCAGTACCGCTGCCCGGGGGCGAGGCGCCGAAGGAGTAGCGGCTCACCTTAAATGGGGCCACACCTGCAAAAGTATGCCTGAGGGCCTGAGCGAGGACATTCACTATATTAGCGGGCCTGCCTTCGGATTCTATATTCTGCGGGACGGCGAATCGCTCTACCTGATTGATAGCGGCTTTATCGGAGGCCGCCGTCTTCTGGGAAAAGCGCTAAGAGCACGCGGCTGGGAGAAACTACCGATCAAAGGGATCGTCGTTACCCATGGCCACCTTGATCACATTCTGAATGTCTCCACCTTCGCCAAAGAATCGGGGGCATGGGTGGCGGCGCCCCGCCTCGATGCGGCCCACTATGAGGGACGTTATGTCTATCGCGGAGCCGCGAGGGTTTGCGGAATGCTCGAAGCGATCGGGAGGCTGGTGCTGGGATATGAGCCGTTCCAAGTGAATCGGTGGCTGGAAGATGGGGAGGAACTCCCGATTTGGGATGGATTGAAAGTCATCCACCTGCCCGGACATACGGAGGGCCATATCGGACTGTATAGCGCGAGCCGCAAATTGCTCTTCTGTGCGGATCTTTTTGCCAGCTACGGAAATTTTACGCATCTGCCGCCGGCCATTTTGAACAGCCGACCGGAATTAATTCCCGCATCCGTTGCGAAAGCGCTCTCGCTCGACCTAGTGGGTGTATTGCCCCATCATTGCGACGGGGCTTTGCCAAGCGAGCATCTTGCAAGGTTGGTGCGTCTTTTTGGAAAGGCGAACCGCTTATGCTAGATGATGCCAGTCCAACGTGCTATCTACTTAAAAAGTCGGACGCCTGCGTCGAGGCGTCCCTACCACCCGGCACCCCCTGGCAATCTGCGAAAAGCGCGTCGAGCTAGCGCACTCGAATATAGTGCAGACGCAAACCCAGCGCAAAATCGAGTTCGATCCAAAGGCCTCTGGGCTCCAAGGTTACCGTTTCACGCGCCATATTTCTAACTGTTCGCTCGGCGCTAGCTTTGACCGCCTCGATAATGAGGACTTTGTTGTTGGCCGAGACGAGAGTGAAAGTCGCAACGTCACGGTAGGCTTCGGATTCCAACTCAAATGAATTGGGGGTAACGCGGATGTTCTTCCATTTTGTTTGAACAAACTCCGAAAAATCTTTTCTCTCCTTTGACGTCAAGGTGACGCAATTCCTAATGGAGTCCAGATTCGCCTCTCGATCACTAACATAGCGCCCCCAAAAAGGTTTGGGATAACGGGTCTCACCAGGTTTCGCCGGAACATCGTCGAATGCGTCGGGGTCGGCTTTGGCCGGCGTGTACACGCGATAGGCCCCGTACCCCAGCAGGACAAGAAGGCAGAGACAGATAAAAGCCTTCAAGCTATCACCGGCGGCTAGCCGGCCTCCGAAGTCTCCTCATCGGGCGCGACCCGGGCCAAAGCGCGGACGGGGGCGACGTTGAGGGCGCGGACGCGGTCGAACATGCCGGGAGAGGTCTCGGGCTGCTTGTCGTAGGCGTTGAAGATCATTTCGAGGCGGGCGTCCATATTATCGACGTAGTGGAGGGCAATGGCCTCGGGAGTCTTGGGCTCGACGGGGGCACCGTATTGAAGCTCGCCGTGGTGAGACGCGATGAGGTGGAGGAGGTGGAGGCGGACGTCATCGGAAGCGGGGGTGAGGTCTTTCCACTCTTCGAGAGGGAGTTTGCGCCAGAGGGAGTTGACGAGTTCGATGCCGATGCTGACGTGGCCGAGGAGCTCGCCGCGGAGTTCGCGGGGCATGTCGAAGCCATTCTCGGTGGGGCACATTTCCCAGAGCTTGCCGGTGTCGTGAAAGAGGACGCCGGTGAGGAGGAGGTCGCGATTAAGGCGCGGGTAGACCCCGGCGATGGCGTTGGCGGAACGCATCATCTGCGCGGTGTGGCGAAGGAGGCCGCCGCGGAAGGCGTGGTGATTGAAGCGGGCAGCCGCGGCGCGGAGGAAGCGGGGGCCGAAGTCCTCGAAGAAAACGAGTGCGAGGCTGCGAAGGCGTGAGTCCGTAATGCTCTCGACGAGGCGCATGACGTCGGCCTGGTCGCGTTCGTTGAGGGCGCGGGTTTCGTCGTCGCCCTCCACGAGGGCGGCCACTTCCGCTTCGCTCAGGGATTCGATGGTCCAGCGCTGGACGTCGAGGCCGAAGGAGCCGAGGGAAAATTCCCCCTCGATCTCAACGCCCTCGCCGGGCTGGAGCTCCTCGGCGACGCCAAACTGCGGAGTACTGTTCCAGGCCTTGAGGGAGAGAGAATCGCCGCCGTCGCGGACCTTGACCTCGTAGTAGGGCTTGGCGTTGCGGTCCTCCTTGCGGACGAGTTCCTCGACCTGAGCGTGCAGGCGGGAGCGAAGAGCCCCGCTTTTTACTTCGGTGCGAATCTGGGAAATGGTCCTGCGGCCGGGATCTGCCATGGGGGCAGGCTGAACGGGCCGGGCGGGAAAATCAACTCAGCAACTCGTACCAGGTGCTGCGACGATGCGGCTCGTAGCCGGCCTCGCTGATAAGGCGCTCGATTTCCTGGCCATTGAGGCGGAAGGAAGTGCCGGCGCTGGAGACGACGTTTTCCTCCATCATGACGCTGCCGAAATCATTCGCGCCGTACTTGAGGGCGATCTGGCCGATCTTCGGGCCCTGGGTGACCCAGGAGCTTTGGAGATTCTCGAAATTATCGAGAAAGATGCGGGAGAGAGCCTGCATGCGGAGGTACTCAGCAGAGGTGACGGGGTCGGCCTTGAGGCGGGTATTCTCGGGCTGGAAGGTCCAGCAGATGAAGGCGGTGTAGCCACCGGTCTCATCCTGCGCGTCGCGGAGGCGCTGAAGGTGGGCGATGCGGTGGTCGAGATTCTCGACGTGCCCAAACATCATGGTGGCGCTGGATTTCAGGCCGTAGCCGTGAGCGATGCGCATGACCTCGAGCCAATGGTCGCTATCGCACTTGAGCGGGGCGATGCGGTTGCGAATCTCGTCGACGAGGATCTCGCCACCACCACCGGGGATGGAGCCGAGACCGGCTTCCTGGAATTTCTTGATGACCTCGGCGAGGGGCATCTTGAAGACCGTGGAAAAGTGGTTGAACTCCGGCGGGCTGAAACCGTGGATGTTGATATGCGGGTATTTCTCCCGGATATGGCCCAGCATGTTGAGATAGAAATCGATATCGAGCTTGGGGTGGTGGCCACCCTGGAGGAGGACCTGGACGCCGCCCTCGGCGGTGAGTTCATCGAGCTTCTGATCGAGCTGCTCGTGGGAAAGGACGTAGTGGTCGTCTTCCTTCTCGGTGCGGTAGAAGGCGCAGAACTTGCAGTAGACGTTGCAGACGTTGGTGTAGTTAATATTGCGATCAACGATGTAGGTGACGATCTCGGAGCCGCGGCCTCCGTAAGCATCGCCCTTGGCAGCCTGGCGGCGGTAATCGGCGAGGGCGCCTAACTCGTTGAGGGGAAGCGTATAGAGTTCGCGCGCGTCATCCTGGGAGATGCGCCCGCCGTCGAGAACCCGGTTTACCACGTCTGAAGCTTCCAATGTTGCCGCCATACTGGAGGGGAATCTACATGGGAGGGGTGGAGAGGTCAACGAAGGGAAACGGGAGCCTCACCACCAACCGCCCCAGGCAGCCATCTTGGCGAGGGCCTGGCCGCGGTGGCTGAGTTTGTTTTTTTCGTCAGGGCCGAGGACGGCGAAGCTGTCGGTGTAGCCGTTGGGCACAAAAAGGGGATCGTAGCCGAAGCCGCCCTCGCCTTGGGGAGCATTCAGGATGGTGCCCTCGACGGCTCCGGCGAAGGCGGCGAGCTTGCGGCCGGCGCGGCAAAGGACGATGACGCAGCGGAAGCGGGCGGTGCGGGCCTCGGGCGGGGTGTTTTGGAGATTTTCCAGAAGGAGGGCGTTGTTTTTGGCGTCGGTGGCCCCCTCCCCTGAGTAGCGGGCGGAGATGACGCCGGGCGCGCCGCCGAGGGCGTCGACCTCGAGGCCGGAGTCGTCGGCGATGGTCCAGCCGTCGAAGCGCATGGAGGCGGCCACGCACTTGAGGGTAGCGTTTTCCTCAAAGGTGGAGCCGGTTTCGTCCACCTCGGGCATGTCAGGGACGGCGGAGAGGTCGAGAACCTCGAAGGAAGGGCCGAGAATGGCGCGAATTTCCCCGATTTTGTGGGCGTTGCGGGTGGAAACCAATAAACGGTGATTCTCAGACGGGCGATCCTTTGCCATATTCCCACCCCTTTCACGATGGCCACTCAACGCAAGCAATTTCCCTTTTCTGAATTCGAACCCAAATGGCAAAGCCACTGGCTCGAGACCCGCGCTTTTCGCGCGGTGAACCCGGATGACGCCGATTTCGAGCAAAACAAGCCGAAGTTTTACGTGCTGGATATGTTCCCCTACCCCAGCGGCGAGGGTTTGCATATCGGACATCCGCTGCAAAAGACGGCCTGCGACATCATCGTGCGCAAGCGCCGCATGGACGGGTGGAGCGTGCTCTTTCCGGCGGGCTGGGATTCCTTCGGCCTGCCGGCGGAGCGTCACGCGGTCAAGACGGGACAACATCCGCGAATCACGACAGAGAAGAGCATCGCCAATTTCACCCGGCAGTTGCAAAGCCTGGGCTTCTCGTATGACTGGGACCGGGAGATCGCGACGAGTGATCCCGCGTATTACAAGTGGACGCAATGGATCTTTCTGAAGATCTACAACAGCTACTTTGACGAGACGGACAATCGGGCCCATCCCATCGAGGAGCTGAAGATTCCCGCCGAGATCACGGCGAAGGGCGAGGACGCAGTGCGCGACTATATTGATTCCAAGCGGCTGGCCTATGTGGACGAGCAACCGGTGAATTGGTCGCCCGATCTGGGCACGGTGCTGGCAAACGAAGAGGTGGAGGAATGGAAGAGCAAGGGCCATATCGTGGAGCGCCGCCTGATGCGCCAATGGATGCTGCGCATTCGCTGCTACGCGCAGCGCCTGATCGACGACCTGGAATTGCTGGAGTGGCCGGAGTCACTAAAGATGATGCAGCGCAATTGGATCGGGCGCAGCGAGGGAGCGATCGTGACATTCCAAGTCGGCCCTGAAGCCACGCCGCTGGAGGTTTTCACCACGCGGCCCGACACGCTTTTTGGCGCGACCTACATGGTGCTGGCGCCGGAGCATCCGCTGGTGGATCGCATTGTGACGCCCGAGCAGCGCGACGCGGTGGACGCTTACCGCAAGCAGATCTCGTCGAAGTCGGATCTGGATCGCACGGATCTGGCCAAAGACAAGACAGGGATCTTTACCGGTGCGACGGCGATCAATCCGGTGAATGGCGCGGCCATCCCGGTGTGGATCGCGGACTATGTGTTGATGGGCTATGGCACGGGCGCGATCATGGCGGTGCCGGCGCACGATGAGCGCGATTTTGAATTTGCGGAGAAGTTTGGTCTGCCGGTCACCCAGGTGGTGCAGCCACCAGAGGGCACGGAATGGAAGGGCTTCACCGGCGATGGGGTGGCGGTGAATTCCGGATTCCTCGATGGGCTGCCGACGCCGGAGGCGAAGCAGCGCATTACCGTGTGGCTGCAGGAAAGGGGTGTGGGACGCGGCAGCGTGAACTACAAACTGCGCGACTGGCTCTTTTCGCGGCAGCGCTATTGGGGCGAGCCTTTCCCGATCATTTGGAAAGACGGGCGCCACTATGCGCTGCCCGAGAGCGAACTGCCGCTGGTGCCGCCGGACATGGATGATTTCAAACCCTCGGGCGACGGGCGTCCTCCGCTGGCCAAGGCCCGTGAGTGGGTCGAGCTGCCGGATGGACTCGAGCGCGAGACGAACACGATGCCGCAATGGGCGGGCTCGTGCTGGTATCACCTGCGCTTCCTGGATCCCAAGAACGCCGATGAACTGGTGAGCCCGGAGCGGGAAATGTACTGGATGCAGGCTGATGGCGTGGATTTATACGTCGGCGGCGTGGAGCATGCCGTGTTGCATCTGCTGTACGCGCGCTTCTGGCACAAGGTGCTCTTTGATCATGGCTACGTGAGCACGCGCGAGCCGTTTCACAAGCTGGTGAACCAGGGAATGATCCTGGGCGAGGACAACCAGAAGATGTCGAAAAGCCGCGGCAATGTGATCAACCCAGATGCGCTGGTCGAGGAATACGGCGCGGATTCGTTGCGTCTGTTTGAGATGTTCATGGGGCCCTTTGACCAGGTGAAGCCCTGGAGCCGCACGGGCGTGGAGGGGCAGTATCGCTTCCTGGGCCGGGTCTGGCGGTTGGCGATCGACGAGAATCAGGAAGGTGAATATGTGATCTCGCCGGATCTCGAAGATATCGAACTCACGCCCGCGCAACTGCGGGTGGCGCATGCGACGATCAAGAAAGTCAGCGAGGATATCGAGGCCTTTGCCTTCAATACGGCGATCTCGCAGATGATGGTCTTTACCAATGAATTTGTGAATGCGAAGCCCCGCCCGGTGGCGGCGCTGCGTATTCTTTTGCCGCTGCTTTCGCCCTTTGCGCCGCATCTGGCGGAGGAACTGTGGTCGCGCCTGGCGGCGAAGTTCCCCGGCTTTGAAGGAGCCGCTTCCAAGCAAACGTGGCCGGTGCACGAGGAGAAGTTCCTGGTGGTCGATGAGATCGAGTACGGGGTGCAGGTAAACGGCAAGGTGCGCGACCGCATCACGGTGCCCAAGGATGCCACGGAGGCCGAGATTGAAGCCGCCGCTCGGGCCAGTGAGAAAGTGATCGCCGAGGCAACCGGCAAGACGATTGCCAAGGTGATCGTGGTGAAGGGCAAGCTGGTGAATATCGTGGTGAAGTAACCGCTACTGGATATCTCCCAATTGCCTGACGTAGCAGGTCCCCGAGGAATCCACCGTGATCGGATTGCCTGAGACATCCGTATAGATCTCGTCCAGCGCATTGAGGTAATTGGAGGTGCCGGTAGGGGTGAGGCCGAAGGAGGGAACGGGATCGTAGTGAACGGTGGGAAGGGGGAGCTTGCAGCGGAACCACGACATGCCGGGGGCGACATTGTTCTCCACGGTGGCGCCAGTGACATGGCTGATCAGCAGGGCGGGAAAAAAGCCGCCATTGGGGCTGGTGCCGCTAAAGGTGTTGCTCTGGATGAGGCTGCTGCCGCTGACGGCGGTGAAGAAAATGCCGGACTGCATGTAGCCAAGATACGCGTCCTGCCCAATGCCTCCGGTGGTAGCGCGGGCGAGGCGCTTGGCGTTAATGCCCTCGGCGCTTTCGGATATGAAGGTATTGTTCGTGATGCGCAGCGTTTGGAACATGCCCTCGTTGCTGGAGCGCTGGCGGTTTGAACCCGAGGGAGAGTAGGTGGCGATCGGAGCGGCGCCGCAGCCTTCAAAGGTAGAGCTCACAACGAAGATATTCTTGCTGCCGGGGGCCTGGGCTCCGCTGGCCACGGTGTCGGCCACGAAGTAGACTCCGTTGAAGGCGATGTTCTTGAAGTTGCAATTTGCGATCGAGCCGCTCTCGAGCGAGAGGACCACGCCGCGGGCGAGGCCGCCGGTCACGGTGCTATTGGTGACGCTGAGGGTGGGATAGCCATTTTTCTTGATGGCGAAGTCCCCGCTGTGAATCCCCGCAGTGCCGCTCGGCACGGAGCTGAAGGCAAGAGTCAGCACTTTGCCAGCCTTGCTGCCGCCAGTGAGGGTGGAGGTGAAAACGGTCGTGCCCGTGGAGTAGAAAGGGGTGTGGGGGTCGGAGTTGCAGAACTCGTAGACATCGCCGACGGCAGGAGTGGGACCGGGGTCGGTGCCGTCGCCCGCAGTGCCGGTCCAGGTGAGCGAGGTATTGGTGCCGGTGAGGCGGATGAATTTTGTGGCGTGGACGTTGAGGCCGTCGTCGCCGTTACGGTCGAGAAGGCAGTTGTCCAACGTGATGGCGCCATGGCAGAGGGTGAGGAAGATGCCGTCCTTGGCGGTGGAGAGGATGCGGCCGTTATTGGGCGTGAGGCTCACGCGCTGAAAGTCGAGCGTGGTGCACTGGCTGGCCTTGATGCCCATACCGGTGCTGTTGTTGATGACGACATCCTTGAAATGCAGGTCGGTGGAGAGATAGAAGCCAAGCGCGGGTGCGCCGTAGATGCCATTGACACTGCCTCCGCTGGGATGGTGCATGACGACCTTGCAGCCCTCGAGTTGCGCCATGGTGAGGTCGAGGTGGTTGAGGCGGTCGACGTTGAAGCCGGAGTTGGAGAGATTGGTGCGCACGGTGACGCTGTAGGTATTGGAACTGGTGAGCGACCAACTGATGAAATCCTTTCCGGCGACGGTGGAGTCACGCGCACTGACATTGACCAGAGGGAGGCCGGTGGTGGCGTCCATATCAGTAATGCCGCCCACGGCCCAGACGCCATCGCCGGCATCCTGCAGGGGGGCTCCCTCGATGGCGACGGGAAAGGTCCACTGGCGTGTGTAGGGGCTGGTCGGCGTATCGATGGTGACATGGCCGACGGTGCCGCTGGTGAAGGAGGCGCGCTCGTAGTCGAGAGTGAGATTGCGGAAGGTGAGGTGGGAAGAACTGTCGAAGAAGAGCGGACCGACCGCGCAATAGGCGGGCGAGAAACCAGCGGGACGGTTGGTGCTGCTCATCATGAGCGTGGAGCCGTTGCCATCGAAGACCATGGTGTTGATGCCGCTGTAGCGGCAGGCGATGGTGTAGTTGATATCGCTGTAGAAGGTCGCCCCGGCCTCGGTGACATTGTAGGTGCCGGTGGGCAGGAGGAGAATGGAAGGCACGGTGCCGGACTTGACGGCAGTGAGGGCGGAGCGCAGGCCGGGGCCATCGTTATCGCTGGCGTTGTTAGGCGTGGCGGGGGTGGAGGCGATGGCGCTATCGGTGGGGTCGTAGACCTTGCCGACGACCTCGGGGAAGGTGTCGCTGTAGATGAGGTTGTCGATGTTGAGCGTGCCGACTCCGCCGTACTGGTTGGACTGGCGGAGCATGGCGACATCGTAGTTGATCTGCGAGCTGGTGTCGGTGGAGACGACGCTGGCCGAGGCCTCGTTCACGGGATCGAGCCAGAGGGTGACATGCTTGTTACTGGGGTCGAGCTTGACGACAACAGTGTGGTCTGAGCCGAGGGCCAGGGGATCGGTGAGGGAGGAAGACGGATGGATGACCGCAAAGCCGGTGCCGAGAGCGATGTTGGAGGCGCTGATCAGTTGCACGAAGACGCGCGCACGGCGGTTGCCGGTCGTATCGCTGAAACAGAGGAAGTATTCGCCCTCGGTGGTGGTGGGAACATTGCCGACGTGGAGATCGAAGCGGGCGTAGAGCGCCGTGCCGGACCAATGCTGCACGGCGCCGGCACCGTCGCGGGGCAGCAGGAGCTTAACCATGGAGTCGTTCCGGCTGGAGGTGAGCTGGGCGCTCTTGGTGGAGTCCACCGAGATGGTCGAGGAGCCGCTCAACGTGAACCATTTGGTGCCCGAGACGACGCCGAGATTGCCCGTGGAATACGTGAAGGCATCGCCCCAGGCGAAGGCGTGGAGAGTGAGGGTGAGGAGGGTGAAAAACGCGACGAGGAGGGAACGATGAATGGGGGGATTCATGCTTGAGGCGTGTATCGCCAAGCCGGAAGATTGGCAAGATAAATAACTCACGTGATATATTTATAAACATACCATAGAATGCAAAAAGAGAATGAGGCTCAAGGGGTTCCGTGAGATGCTTTTTTCCTGACAAGAAGAAGCCTACCGTTTAGAAGGGAGGCGAAGTTTCCCACCATGAAAATCACCACCCTCTCCTTCCTCACGGCTCTGGCCGCATCCGCGATTCTTTCCTCTTCCGCCCTAGCGGCGACCACTCCCCCACCCGCCTCTTGTTGCCCGGCGATGAAAACCTGCCCGGCGATGACGACCACGCAATTTGCCACCACGGTGGCCACGGTGGATATGCTCGAGATCAAGCTCGGCCAAGTCGCCCAGACCAACGCAAGTTTTCCGGCGGTGAAGAAATTTGGCGCCTACATGGTCAAGAGCCACACCGCTATCAATGCAGACCTCGCTAAAGTCGCCGCTTCGGAAAAAATCGCGCTGCCGACCAAGCTCGACGCCAAGCACGCTGCGATCCTGAAAAAGCTCTCCGCGCTCAAGGGAACTGCTTTTGACAAAGCCTACATCCCGGCCATGGTGGCGGGTCACACCAAGGTGCTGGCCATGATGAAGGCCTATTGCACCACCTGCAAGGATCCGGCCTTCTGCAAATTTGCCAAGAAGACGACCCCGATCATCGCCGCGCATCTCAAGGCCGCGCAGAAAGTACAGGCCGAGATGACGAAGGCTGGCTTGCTTTAGGGTTCCCCAAAGCTTAGGATGCCTTCATGAAGAAGGCGCTCGTTGCTTCGCTGGTGCTGGCTCTCGTGGCGGTGGCCTATTGGTCAAACGGCTGGCGAACGGAGCCCACCGCAGGCTCCGACAGGATTGCGCCTGCGCTGGCGGCGGGCTTGGCGAACCGGGAAACTGCGCAGCGCTTTGGCGTGGAGCCTTTCACGGCTGAGAGCGGGTCGGTATCGATTGAAGGAAAGCAGTGGAACTGGAGCGCAGCCAAAGGTTATGGACACTCGGATCTGCGAGCATCAGTGAGCGTCGTGCAAGGAAAGCCGGTGGTGCAAATCGACCAGATCGTGATCGAGACTTGGGAGTAAAATAGCGCGCCCCGATACGCCAATACGGAGAGAGCCTCATTTTGCCGGGCGCGAAATTTCGCTACGGTTGCCTCCAGTAAGTTCAAAGGCGCATGCAAGACTGGACCATAGCTGAAACGATGCTGCGACTCGGGGAGATGATCAAAGCCGAGACGAAGGATGGGCTTTCCTTTGTGGGGGAAGTGGTTGCGCTGACGCCCTCGGCGGCGCGGGTGAAAATGCCGGATGGCAAGCTGGCTTTTCTGCCGGCGTTCCCCTCTCTGGAAGATAAAATTTACCGCCTAGCCATGCCATGAGAACGATGGCCAACGATCCGAAAGGATTTCGGACCCATGGAGCGGAGCGGCATGTGTACAGTCAGTCTTACCGGCGGATGGAGATTTTTGAGGATCGTTTTACGGATCAGTTTTTCATCAAGGGCAGACCCGGGGAACAGTTTGGCTCGATCTCTCTTTGCGAGGATGAAATCGACCGGGTGATGGATAGACCCAAGCAGGCCTTCGCCCCATGAAGCCTGTCACCTTGCCCAAACCGGAAATCGCCCTGATCGCGCTCACCCGAGGAATACTGGGTATCGGAATAGGTTTGGTGGTGAGCGAAAAATTATCGACCGATCAGCGGAAGGCGGTGGGCTGGGCCTTGATCGGGGTGGGCGTGTTGACGACGTTTCCGCTTTTGGCGGAGGTTTTTGGGGCCAAAGAAGGCGAGTAGGCTACGGCCCGGTCAGCATCCCGCCAACGGCCTGAATGGGCTTCAGACTTTCGCCGGAGGAGACCCAGGCAGCGAGGCCCTGAATGGGGGCCTCGGTTTTATCTGGCAGGGTGATCTCGGCGGCGAAGGTGCCGTCGGCAGAACGGCGCATAGGCGTGCGCAGGACCGCGAGAGCAATGAATTCGTGGGGGAGTTTTCTTCCGCCGTTTTCGCCAGCACGGACATCGGTGACGATGCCAAAGCCGAGCGGCGTGAGGTTTGCATAGAGGGACTCGGGCGTGGAGGACGAAGGATGGAAAGAGATCGCAACGCGCTTTCCGTCTTCAACCTTTAGGCTTAGCTCGCCGGGGGATTCGGCGGAAGCGGAGGGGGCGCGGCCTGTCCTCCGCCACTCCGCGCCATCCAGGACAAACTCAGGAGTGTAGACCGAATCCGCCCGCCAAACGTTGGCGTAGTCACGCTGGCGCTGGGTGAAGTCGGGCGAGGAGTAGCGGTCGGGCCAACCGAGGGTGTTCCAGTAGTCGACATGGAAGGCGACCGGAACGTAGTCCTTCCAAAGGCCGGCCTGCCCCCTCAGCGATCCCAGCCAAGCCTCGGCGGGAGGGCAGCTACTGCATCCCTCCGAGGTATAGAGTTCCAGAAGGTGGACCTGCTTGGGGCCGCTCAGGAAAACCACCGTCTCTGCATGAAGGGAACCCGCCGCCGCGATCGCCGCAAACCATGTATTTAGTCTCACGCCGATAAGAGCGTGAGCGGGGGACTTTATTCCGCGCCGAGGGCCTTGAGCGGCGGGAGCTTTTGCTTGAGCGTGAGAACGGGAGCAAAAAGATCGCCCAATTTCTCCACGCGTTTCAGCACTTCATCGGCCTCGAATGAGAGGGGCTTCTTTTTCTTCAGCGCGGTGGCGACCTCCGCCCAGATGACTGGAGTGGAGACGGTGGGCTGTTCCTTGGCTCGGAGGGAGTAGACGTTGACGGTGGTTTTCTTATCATCGTTCTGGCTCCAGTCCACGAAGACCTTGCCCTTGCGCAGGCGCTTTTCCATGCGGGAGAGGACGCGGTCGGGATGTTGGCTTTCCAGGAGTTGGGCGATGCGGCGCGCGAAGGCCTTGGTGCGCTCGTAGGTGACGGGCGTGTTGAGCGGGACGTAAACTTGTAGGCCTTTGGAGCCGGAGGTTTTCGGGAAACTTTGCAGGCCGAGATCATCGAAGATCTTCTTCACCCAGAGGCCAACGCGGCAGCAGTCCACGATATCAGCGGGGGCACCGGGGTCGAAGTCGAAGGCGATCGCCATGGGGCGCATGAGGGCGGGAGCGCGATGGAGAAAGGTGTGGAGTTCGAGATCGGCGAGATTGGCCGCCCAGACGAGAGCGGGCAGGTCATTCATCGCGCAGTAGTTGATCTGGCTGCCATCGCTCTTATCCACCTTGATGGTCTTCATCCACTTGGGACGATGCTCGGGGCATTTCTTCTCGTAGAAGAAGAAGCCTTCCACGCCGTCGGGGTAGCGCTTGAGGCTAATGGGACGGTTCTTCAAATGCGGGAGCAGAACGGGCGAAATCTTGACGTAGTAATCGATCATCTGGCCTTTGGTGAAACCAGTTTTGGGATAGAAGACCTTGTCCAGGTTGGTCACTTTGACGTCCCGGCCGTCGATCTTGAGCGTGGCGCTGGTGGGCATGGCTTAGGTGGCTTTTTCGCGCACGACTTCGTGGGCACTCTTATCCTCACGCAGGCCGAGGAAAACAGGCTGCCGCAACTGGGCGTCGGTGGTCCATTCGGAGAATTTAATCTGCGCAACCATGGTCGGCTTGAGCCAATGGCAGGAGCGCATTTCGGACTTAGTGATACCCTGGCCCCACTTGCCACTGCGGGCGACGGGGAGATTGGCAAAGGGACACTCGTCCTGCGCGATCTTCCTGAACTGCGTGTGGAGCGAACGAAGAAGCTTGGCGTTGAAACCGGTGCCGACCTTGCCTGCGAAGGTGAGGGTTTTGCCTTTGTAATAACCGACGATAAGTGCGCCGAAATGCAGACGGCTGCCTTCGGGTTCCGTATAGCCGCCAATGACGAACTCCTGCTCGCGATGCAGCTTGAGCTTGATCCACGCGCCGCTGCGGCGACCGATCTCGTAAAGAGAGCCCTCCTTCTTTCCAATGAGCCCCTCCAGGCCGATCTCGCGCGCCTGAGCTAGGAGGGAGTCAGCATCGTTTCCCAGTGACGAGGAATTTCGGATCACGCCGGGGGGCTTTTTCAGAAGCTTCCCGAGGACCGCTTTTCGTTTCTCCAAAGGAAGGCCAGTAAGGTCCTTGCCGTCGAGTTGAAGGATATCGAAGACGTAGAAATAAATGGGCGGACGCTCCTGTCCTATATCGTAAGCCTGGAGGAGTTGAAAAGAGGACCGGCCTTTGTCATCGAGTGCGACGATCTCGCCGTCGAGGATGGCATTCTGGACTTTCAGCTTGGCGATCGATTCCATGACCTCGGGAAACTTGGCGCCGAAGTCCTTTTCATTGCGCGAGAGAAGGCGGGACTGGCTGCCGCCCTTGAGAGCGAGGGCGCGCCAGCCGTCGAATTTGATCTCGTAGATCCAATCTCCGGCCGGAGCGGTGGCGGCGAGTTTGGCCTTCATAGGCTCGACGAACGCTGGGAGAGGCGCGGGCTTCAGTTCCCTGGCTTTCTTGCGGCCGATGTGCTTCGGGGCAGTGTCCTTGGATTGCCAGACGCGATCACCCTGGGCCAGTTGCTTCATGGTGTGGCCGGAAAGGGCGGAGGTGTCCTCGGCCTTCTTGGTGATGGGCTTCATGCTCTCGCCGCCCTTGATGATGAGCCATTGCTTGTCTTCGCGCTTGAAGCGCACGAGGTACCATTCGCCCTTTAGTTTTTTGCCCTTCAGGACGAAGTGGAGTTTGCCTCTGGCGAGGCCCTTTAGAGGCGTGAGCGGCTCGTACGTGCCGCGATCCCAGACCATGACCGTGCCGCCGCCGTATTGGCCCTGGGGAATGGTTCCCTCGAAATCCTCGTAGGCGATGGGATGATCCTCCACCTCCACGGCCAGGTGTTTCTCGCCATGAGCGTAAGGCAAACCCTTGGGACAGGCCCAGGACTTTAGAGTGCCATCCATTTCCAAGCGAAAATCGTAATGCAGCCGCGAGGCGTCGTGCTTTTGAATGACGAAGCGGTGCTGCGATTTCCTCCCCAACTTGGCGGAGGGCTCGGCGGTTTTGCCGAAATTGCGCTTCCGGATGTATTCCTTGAGGGACATAAAACTCAGGCAGCCTTCTTGCGCGGTGGGTGTTTTTTCGCGGCGGCCTTGCGTGCCTTCGGGAGGCTCTTTGCCTTAGCCCCGGTTGATTCCTTGATGCTCTGCTGCAGGATGGAGACGAGGTCGACCACGTTGGATGGCTTGGCCTTTTTCTTAGGAGCGTGGGCGGCCTTTTCGTCGCCGTGCTCGATCTTGTCCTCGATGAGTTTTTCCAGAGCATCATGGTACTCGTCCTTGTAGTCGTCGGGATTCCACTTGGTGGTCATGCTGTCGATGAGCTTCTCCGCCATCTGCATCTCGGCCTTGCCGACTTTCTTTTCGACGGGTTCCTTGAACTCCTCGACATCGACCAACTCGTCGGGGAAGTGCATCAACTCCAGAACCAGGCCGTCTTTTTGGGGCTTCACGGCGGCGAGATGCTGCCGGGCGCGGATCACCACCTTTGCGATGGCGATCTTGCCGGATTGAATGAGCGCGTCGCGCAGGAGCACGTAGGCCTTGTCGCCGCCTTTGCCGACTTCCAGATAGTAGGGCTTGTAGAAGAGCAGAGGGTCGACATCCGCGATGTTTACAAAGTGGATGATGTCGACGGTCTGGATAGCTTCCACATCGACCCGGGCGAAATCCTCCTCCTTGAGGACAATGAATTTGCCCTTTTCATACTGGTAGCCTTTCACGATCTGATCCCACGGCACCTCCTTGCCATCGGCCTCGGCGACGCGCTTGTAGTTAATCGGGCTGAGGTCGGACTTTCGCAGCATGTGGAACTTCAATTCCTCCCGGCGGGTCGCGGGATAGAGCGACACGGGGATGGTGACAAGTCCGAAGCTGATCGCGCCGTTCCAAAGAGTTCTCATAATAACAGAAGTGCCTTTCGTATCGCGTGGGCAAGCCTGGGCGGACTCCTCAGCCGTCGACAATTCGCTTGAGAAGATTGAAGGCGGCCACTGAGCAACCGCGCTCCAGATGCTCCATGGCGTGGCGAACGTGCGCCTTGATCTCGGCGATGGCCTCGCCGTCTTCGTCGCCGTTGATGTCGGCGGAGTGGTTGTGATGGGGAAAGGCTACCACTTTATCCGGCGGGGGTTCCGCCGCTTTGGCCTTGGGCGATTTCCTGGATCTCGCAGAGCCCGGCTTAGGCGTGGGCCGTTTTTGCGAGACCTGGCCGGATTCCATGAGCTCGTATTTGATGCCCACCACCCGGCTGCCCGCAAACCGCTTGAGTGATTTGGGAAAAATGAGGAATTGCCGCTTGGTGCCAGCCTCGAACGCCACCTCGGCGTGGTCGGCGTGCTGGCCGCGGGTGGACTGGTGCACCGTCATGACCCGCTGACTCCTAATGGCCTTCTGAAATTTTGCATCGCTCGCCGGATCCACCAAAAGGAGGTGAATCTCAGGCTGGCCGCTTTGCTCGACGACCTGCGCGAAACGTACGGTCTTCACGTCAAAGTATCGCAGCACGCCCCGCAACCGGTCTCATTTTGAAGCAGGTATTCTGCTCGGAGATTGCCAGCTCTTTCCGTTTAGCTAGCCTGCCTCCATCTTTCTCACCTCATGTCGCTCGCCCGCACCACCAAACTAACCTGCCCGGAATGCAGTCACGAGCAGGACATGGAAATCTGGACCTCGGTGAACGCGAACCTTCAGCCGGAATTGAAGGAGAAGGTGATGCAGTTGCTGCTGAATGTTTTCATCTGCGAGAAGTGCGACCATCGCGCCCATGTGGATACCTCCTTTCTCTATCACGACATGCAGTCCCGGTATTGCATCCAGTATGTGGCGCGGGAGGACATGCAGTCGCCGGCTTTTTACCAAAACCTTTCCAAGCAGGGGACGTTTGTCTTTGACCTGCCAACCAGCGAGTCGGTGGTGGTCTCGGGCAATGATTACTTTTCCCGGCCGCACTTTGTTTTCTCGGTCAAGGAACTGCCGCTCTACATCGCCTTTCGCGAGCTCTGTACGATGCTCGGACGAGAAGCGTAAACATCGTGCCGGAACCGGAATCGCAAATTGCCAAGTGCGCCCTTTTCTGATTTAACCTAGCCCACCCCCTTATGAAAAACCTTATCCTCGCTGCTGGGTTCGCCATTTCCGCGGTAGTATCGGCTTCGGCTACAGAGGCCCGCTTTGAAGCGGCCGGCACTCCCGTGAACCTGGGTGGTTCACAGGATCGACCGCGCACCACGATGTTCAGCAAGATCATGCCGTCCGACCATATCGGCTCTTCGCTGTGGTGGCATGGCGAAACGGGGCTGGGTGATTTTTGGGGATTCCGTCCCGTGATGAATGATGCCGGGGTGGAATTCACCGGCAGCTACCTCAACAACATGGCGGGCAATGTGACCGGGGGAAAAACGAAGGGGTTCACCTACTGTGACAACTTCAACTTTGGCCTGATCCTCGACATGCAGAAGATCATCGGCTGGCAGGGAGCCAAGATCACGGTGAGCGGCCTGAATCGCGACGGCACCAACCTTTCCGCGCGCAATATCGGGAACCAGTTCACCGTGCAGCAGGTCTTCGGCGGTTCAGCCATCATGTTCTATGCGCTCTATCTCGAGCAGCGCCTGCTGGACGATAAGGTGACGATCAAGGTAGGGCGCTTCGCCACAGGTGACGACTTTGCCTCCACCCCGATCTACTGGCTGTACATGAACAATGGCATCGACGGGAATCCTCAGGCCCTGCCGGTGAACAGCAACTTTTCCGCTTATCCATGGGCGGTGTGGGCAGCCAAGCTGCGGATCGACCCCACGCCTGAGTTCAACGCCAACTTTGGCGCCTACCAGATTTCGGACCGTATCTTCAATCGCAACTACCATGGCCTCGATTGGAGCATCCGCCCCAACGACGGCATCATGCTCATCACCCAGCTTGGCTGGACCCCTGAGTTTTTCAAGCGCCCCGTTTCCACGGGTGAAACCCACGACGCCAAAACCGTGGTCGATAACAAGGCCAAGGTGGACGGCAAGTCGTTCAAGGAAGTGGCGCCCGAGACCGTGATGAAGGGCTACCCCGGCCACTACTGGTTTGGCGCTTACTGGTCTTCCTGGACCTACGCGCAGTTTGGCGATACCGGCCGGGCCAAGGGGGCCTACGGCTTCTACTGGCACGCCGACCAGATGGTCTTCCAGGAAGCTCCCGGCAGCGATCAGGGTCTCACGCTCTGGTCAGCCTTCGTCTATTCACCCCAGCAAAATATCGCCAAGGTGCCCTTTGAGGCCAATGCCGGCGCGGTTTACAAAGGCCTGATCCCCAGCCGCGATGACGACTACACCTGCTTCGGCCTGGTCTATGGCAACTTCAGCAAGAACTACGCCCGCACCGTGAATAGCGCGGGCCAGGGCTATCCCGCCTACGAACTCGTGCTGGAAGCTAACTACAAGATTCAGGTCACGAAGTTTGCCTTTATCCAGCCCGACGTGCAGTACGTGATCAACCCCGGCGGCACCGGCAACCTGGGCAACGCCCTGGTGCTGGGCGCGCAAATGGGTGTGACGTTCTAAGGCTCGTAGCCGCGCTTGCAAAAGCGTGGATTCCCGCGTCGTTCACGCCAAAGTCTCCACCGTCTCACGACGGCGGCTACCCGCGCAGGCCGGACTCAGATCGCGTCGAGATCGAAATAGGGGATGGCATCACCGCGACGCAGGGGCTGCGCGTAGCGGAAGGCGCCGTCTTCGCCTGGCTTGAGCAGCTTCTCGTCCAAAAAGAGCGCATAGATGTAGAAGGTGCCATGCTGCTCCATCTTCACGGGTGAGGCAGCGATCCACTTTCGGCCGCGCTTGGTGGTGTGAATGGGCAGGCTGGCTTCGGTCTCGTGGCCATTGCCTTCCACGATGGTGCAGGCGAGAGTCTCTACGCGGGGGAGGGATTGCGCAGTCATAATCCTAATATGCGCCCGATTGGCGCGAAAGCAATGGACGGGATGGCATCTCCCGCATTGACCGGATCAGCTAAGAGGCAGAGGATGCGGGAAGGATGAACCCCCGCCGTCGTTCTGGATTCACTTTATTGGAACTGATCGTCTGCATATCCATCATCGGAATTCTAATCGCTCTCGCCCTTCCACAGGGTGGCGGGCTGACCAGGGCGGTCATGACTCAACCTCTCTCCAACATGAAGCAACTCCATCTTGCGACCCAGCAGATGGCCATGGACGGCATAGACACTGGCAACACAAACCTGACCTGGCCGGGAACCAATGGGATTTTTACCAATTGGGCCGCGCGCCTCGTTCCCGACTACCTGAGTACGAATGACTTTTGTAAATTGGTTTCCGTTAAGGGCAGC
>FTCB01000895.1_pt1 | contig 52552 bp, 54 predicted proteins | sample 1639431 | NCBI WGS metagenome assembly FTCB01 (sample SAMEA3914864, study PRJEB12502) | metagenome | biome: forest; material: soil | place: USA | collected 2012-03-12 | depth 0.3 m
AATCGGGGTGGAGCCGTCAAATCGGCGTGTTCCACCAGGAGATCGGAGGGCAAGAGAATCAAAGGTGAACCGGACGCGGTGCAAACTTCCGAAATGCCTTCCAGGATCTCCCGGTACAGATGGCTCCATTGCCTCATCTGCCTCCCGATCATTGCGACCGGCCGCCCGGCGCACACTGCTTCCCGCGACGAGGCGGCGAAGAATCGGCCGCTGGAGTGCTGCCAGACGATCCCTTCCTGGGCCAGCTCGATTAAGATTCTAAAAATCGTTGAATGGCACAACCCCCACCTGCGTCCCAATTCTCTTGAGGTGGGCAAAGGTTGTGGCGGGTTCGCCTGCTTACGAGAGGCCATTTTTCGCAGCTCTTCCGCGGCTTCCCGGGCCCGGACTGTTGGTTTGCGGGGCATCAATTGACCCTAGATTCCCCCGCTTTATTTGCAACAAAAAGTCGATGTTGTGAAATGGCTGGCCTCTTTCTAAATTTTGCTCAACCGCCGCGAATCTTTTGCGGGAGGTGCTTAATTTTATGAAAAAAATTGCCATTATTGGTTTTGGTTTCATGGGGCAGATGCATGCCCAAATTTATGACAAGCTGGCCGGCTCCACTTTGGTGGCGATCGCAGATCAGGATCCGGACGCGGCCCGGAAAAACCTGGAAAAACTCGGGTTCAGCGCGCCGGTCTATGGCGACCTGGCAACCCTTCTCGCCAGGGAAGAGGTCGATGCCGTGGACATCTGTCTTCCAACCGACCTTCACACTTCCAACGCTCTCGCCGTTATTGCCGCAGGCAAGCACCTTTTTTGTGAGAAGCCGCTCGCCCTTTCCGTCGAGGAGGGTGAAAGCATTGCCCAAGCGGCCGAAAAGGCCGGCGTCATAGCACAGGTCGGCCAATGCATCCGATTCTGGCCCGAGTATCAGGCCTTTGTCGCATTTGTCCGGTCCGAACGTGCGGGCAAACTGTTGAGCCTTTCCCTGCAACGTCGCGGCAGCCGCCCCGGCTATAGCGCTGCCAACTGGCTCAACGATGGGAACCGTTCCAATGGAGCTGCCTTTGACCTGCATATTCACGATACCGACTTCGTTCAGCATTTGCTCGGTGCGCCCCGCGCCGTCACGTCGCTGGGCTCCCGGGATGCCACGGGTTGGAGCCATATCTTTACCTCCTATCACTACGACGGCCTGTCCGTCGTAGCCGAAGGGGGCTGGAACTACCCAGCCCAATGGGGCTTTCAGATGGCTTTTCAAGCCGTCTTTGAAAGAGGAGCCGTGGAATACGACAGCGGCTCGACCCCCACCCTGGTTTGTACGATCGACGATCAGCCCAAGGCCGCTCTGCCGTACACCGATCCTGGAGCGGGGACCTCTTCGAGCACCGGCGGCAACGTTTCCGCCCTCGGCGGGTACTACAATGAGTTGGTGCATTTCGTTTCCTGCCTCCACTCAAATCTCCAGCCCGAAACCGCTACCATCCGTCAGGCCCTTCTTTCTGTCCGTATCGCCCTGGCTGAAATCCAATCGGCCTCTTCCGGCACCACTATTGTTTTATGAAGAAATCTATTAGCATTTGGTCGTTTTACGGGGATTGGTCCTTGGAGGAAAAACTCCACCTGGCCAAGGATGCGGGCTTTGCCGGCTTTGAGATCGATCTCACGGAGACCGGTGAGGTCAATCTCCAGAGTTCTTCGGATGATCTGCGGAAAGTGAGGGAGCTTTTTGACAAAGCTGGCCTCACTCTTAGTGGTCTGGCCACGGGACTTTACTGGGGGGCCAACGGCTGCAGCGCCGACCCTGCGGCGCGTCAAAAGGCGGCCCACATTCTCGAACGCCAGATTATCTCGGCGGCCGCGCTCGGTTTGGACGCAATTCTTGTCGTTCCCGGAGCCGTCGGGTGCGACTTCATCCCCGGCGCGGAAATCGTTCCCTATGATGATGCCCTCCTTCGGGCTCGTGCCTTGATCGCGGCGGCCCTGCCTCTAGCCGAAAAACTTGGGGTGACCATCTGCCTCGAAAACGTGTGGAACAAGTTCCTGCTCAGCCCAATCGAGATGCGGGACTTCATCGACTCGTTCAATAGCCCGTTCGTGGGAGCCTATTTCGATGTCGGCAACGCTCTTGCCACCGGCTATCCAGAACATTGGATTGCGCTGCTCGGCTCACGCATCAAGCGGGTCCACTTCAAGGACTACCGCCGCAACGTGGGCACGGTGGACGGGTTTTGCGATCTTCTTTCCGGTGACGTCAATTGGCCTGCTGTCGTCGGGGCCCTTCGCCATATTCAGTATGAAGGCTGGATCGCCGCTGAGATGATCCCCCCCGTACCATTCTATAAATTCTGCCCTGAGGTGCTTATCAAGACCACGAGCCATGCCATGGATGCCATCCTGAAACTGTAGATGGATTTGAAGCCTGGAATCGACCAGGTACCGTTTGAATACGAAGCACCCATCGTTTCGCCGAGAAGCACAGCCGGAGCATGTCTCGCAGCTCATCAAACTTGTCGGGCAGGTAGCGCTTCAGATCGGCGTGAGCATAAGGAGCCGCCGATTTGAAGGCCCATGAGAAGGCGGTCGCCTCGGCCTTTAACCATTTTTCTAAATCGGCCAGATGCTCGAACGACTTCTTCGAGCCACCGTCAGAAAGGACGAGAAAGGGATAGAGTATGAACTTGCGTTGGAGGCGATCTGCCAGATGTCCCCTACAGACGCACGCAGATACACACAATGGCTGGGAACGGCTCTCGCAACGGGAACTGTCCAGCAACGGGTTCAACCCATAAAACAGCGGGGGTGGTCCAAAGTGTCTCAAGTTTCAATGTTCTAGCCTGCCCAACAATCGAAAATCCAAGTTGGATTCGAGAATAAATCGGAGGAATTTCACCCAATATTGAGACAGGCCTCGCCATCGCCATTGGGTGGCCTGTGGAATCTCTTTTTTGCTGGGTTGTTTCACCTGAAATCGAATCTGTCACGGTTTCTGGTGAAGACCCGTCTCAACTTCAGATGTGTTACCGCACACCCAACCCGCCTCCTTTGGGTAACAAAGAAACCAGCTTCTTCCATCTCACTGGTTTTGACACAAAAAGACTCGCAGAGCCAATATTTGCCGATTGGGGATTGTATCGCAACAATCGGGGGGCAAGCATGGGTGCCGTCATTGGAAATAGGTCAAATCCGGTGACAACCGGTGACAAATTTTCCGCAAAAATCGGCACTCAGCTGCAATTTGAGTTCCGTCAGCAAAAAGCTCGCCAAGCCTTTGTTTATGCGGCTTCCCAGGCAATTTGAGGGAAGAAAAAGGGAGAGCGGGTAGAGGGAATCGAACCCTCATGGCCTGCTTGGAAGGCAGGAACTTTACCACTAAGCTATACCCGCGTTGGAGAGGCCAGTATTGCGCTGGGACGCGTTTTCGTCAACCGAGTTTTAGCCCACCTGGGGCAACAGATTGTTGCTGATGGCCCGGTCGACCGAAAAATAGCCGCCACCGATGAAGGTGAGGGCCAATCCCGTGGTGAGCATCAGCAGATAGAATTCGATCGCCTCGAAGCCGACCCCGGAGGTCATGGAGATGAGGGTGACAGCGGTGATCGCCGCGACGAGGAGGCCGCCCAGCCGGGTCAGGAATCCGAAAAAGAGGCTGAGGCAAACTCCCACCTTGGCCACGATGGCGGCAACGGCGATGAGGTAGGGCAGATTCATACCCTGCACCGAGGTAAAGGCCTCGATGGTATGATGCCACCCTCCGCCTCCGAACCAGCCGAAGGCCTCGCGACCGCCATGGTAGACGAAAATCGACGTCAACGCCATGCGCAGAAGGAAGGGAGCCAGGCTTCCAGGCGTCGCGAAGAAGGAATAAATGGGGTTGCTCGACACGCGCGGGACGCTACCAAGACGATTCGCGCGGGGGAAGCAAAAGTGTCGCCGACTCGCCCGCTCTTTGTAGTATGCCGCCGGTGCAATCTTCCCGTCGATCCCTTCTGGCCTATGTCCTGCCCTTTGGCGTCTTCATGGCGTTTATTGGTCTGGGCTCGCTCTTCGGTCCGTTCAAGGCCTCTCCGAATCTCCTCCTCGCCCACCCCGAGTACTGGATATTCCCCCTCCAATCCACCGTCTGCGCGGGCCTGATCCTGTATTTTTGGAAGGAGTATTCCTTTGCGCCGGTGCGCGGCTGGTTCATCGGTGCGGTGGTGGGATTGATCGGTCTCGCGATCTGGCTCGCCCCTGGCCTGCTTTTCGCCGCGCATCCCTGGGCCGTCTCGGAAGCGCCCGGTTGGTTCAGCCCGCAATTCCTCTTCGGCAAGTATCCCCGGGTCGATGGCTTCAATCCCCAGATTTTCCAGGATGCCCTGATCTATAATCTCACCGTAATCTCCCGCTTTGCGCGTCTGGTGATCATCGTGCCGCTGGTGGAGGAGCTTTTCTGGCGCGGCTTTCTCATGCGCTACCTGATCAAGGAAGACTTCACCTCAGTCGCGTTCGGCACCTTCACCCGGATGTCGTTTTTCGTGGTCGCGGTCATGTTCATGCTGGAGCATCAGCCGGGCGACTATATCGCCGCCTTTATCTATGCCGTCCTGATCAATGCCGTCGCGGTGAAAACCCGCAGCCTCTTCGCTTGTGTGGTCTGCCACGCAGTCACAAATCTTGGCCTTGGCATTTACATCATGCGCACCGGACAATGGGGGTACTGGTAATGAAAATCGGCTTCGCACAAATCAACACCACCGTCGGCGACTTTGCGGGCAACTGCGAAAAGATCCTCACCGCCTATCGCACCCTCACCGCCGAGGGCGCCGAGTTGGTCCTGACCCCGGAGCTGGCGATCACTGGCTACCCCCCGCAGGATCTCATCTTCAAGTCGCGTTTCGTGCCGGAGAATATCGCCGCCGTGGAAAGGCTCCACACCGAGATTGGCTCAGCCGCCCTGGTGGTGGGCTTCATCGAGCCGAATAAATCCGAGGCCGGACGCGCCTTTCACAATGCCGCCGCGGTCCTGGAAAAAGGCCAGCCGGCGAAGGTCGTACGCAAATCGCTTCTCCCAACGTACGATGTGTTTGACGAGGCCCGTTACTTTGAGCCCGCCACCTCCGTCCGCCCGGTTACCATTCAGGGAATATCCTGGGGGGTGACTATCTGTGAGGATATCTGGACTCGTGAGTACCTGCCCGGATCGTTCTATGCGATCAATCCGGTCGAGAGCCTCATCGCGCGCGGGGCCACGGGCATTCTGAATCTCAGCGCTTCGCCATTCCAGACAGGCAAGCCCGGCCAACGGCGGCTGATGATTGAGGAACTGGCCAAAAGGTTCGAGGTCCCGATCTATTACTGCAACGCCATCGGCGGCAACGACCAGTTGGTTTTCGACGGCAACTCCATGGCGATTTCCGCGACTGGGAAGTTGCTCTGGCACGGTGTTTCCTTTGCCGAAGATCTCGCCGTGGTGAGCGACGACCGCTCGGCGGAGGAGCCCGACTCCAATCCCATGGCCGACCTCCATTCGGCCCTCGCCCTTGGGCTGAAGGACTACATGCGCAAATGCGGCTTCACCACCTGCGTGCTCGGGCTCAGCGGCGGCATCGATTCCGCCGTCACCGCCTGCATTGCGGTGGCCGCCATTGGCGCGGAAAATGTGCTCGGGGTAGCCATGCCGACGCAATTTTCCTCCGAGCACAGCGTCGCCGATGCCGAGAAGCTCGCGGTCAATCTCGGCATCCGCTACTTGAAGATTCCCATCCAGGATTCCTTCAACGCGGTGAAGCTGCAGATGCGCGAGGCCTTTGCCGGCAAAGCCGAGGATCTCACCGAGGAAAACATGCAGGCTCGCCTTCGCGGTGTGACCCTCATGTCGCTTTCCAACAAATTCGGCAGCCTGCTGCTCACCACCGGCAACAAGAGCGAACTCGCCGTGGGCTATTGCACGCTCTATGGCGACATGTGCGGCGGCCTGGCGGTGATTTCCGATGTGCCCAAGACGATGGTCTACGACCTCGCCCGGTACATCAACCGGGCCTCCGAGATCATCCCCGACAGTTCCATCACCAAGCCGCCCAGCGCGGAACTCCGGCCCGACCAGACCGATCAGGATACCCTGCCGCCCTACGAAGTGCTCGACCAGATTCTCGCGCTCTACGTGGAGGAAAATCTCTCCGGTGCCGAGATCAGCGCGCGAGGCTTCCCGGAAGACATCGTCCGCTGGATCATCCGCAAGGTGGACCTCAACGAGTACAAGCGCGAGCAGGCCGCCCCCGGCATCAAGGTAACCGGCCGCGCCTTCGGCATGGGCCGGCGCATGCCACTAGCCCAGCGCTTCGTGGCGTAGGAATTACAACGCGGACTGGGCCAAAGGCCCAACTCATACCGCCCCAGAAATCTATCCATTATCCTAAACGACCAGGGCGTCGCCTAGTGAAGGGCCAAGGGCCCGTATCATACCAGCCTGGGGCAGAGCCCCAGGAATAGTTCCTGCAATACAGTCCTAGGGCTGAAGGCCCGTATCATTCTCAATCCCACACATACCGCTCATCGAATGAGATTCCGTATTTGGTGAGAAATGCGCGGTATTCTTCCTGGAATGTGCGGGTTCGATGATGCTCTGCCTGATCATCGATGTAACGCGTTAGTGCTTCCAAATCCGAAGGACCAACGGAGAAGGCTCCGTACCCTTTTTGCCAGGCAAAGGTCACCAAGGTTGAGGACTGTTCTTTAAGCCATTTGGGCGACGAGACTTTCAGATCCTCCACGATATGGGCCACAGTGAGGGTACGCGGGAGTCGTATAGCGAGGTGGACATGGTCTGCCGTTCCTCCTACCCGATAGCATTCGCAATCGAAGCTTCGGGCCACGGTTGCCAAATAGGCGTGAAGGGAGGGCCTGATTTGATGGCCTAGTAGGCCAACCCGACCTTTCGTGCTGAAGATCAGATGGATCAGAATCAGGGAGAGGGATTGCGGCATAGCGATACCCTGGAATTCCCTAGCGGTGTGCTGAGAGAAGATCGAGAATGAATCGGGCCTTCAGCCCTTCGGCGTATTTTAATGAGGAAACCTGGGGCGTTGCCCCAGGCTGGTATGACATGGGCCTTTGGCCCGTAAGCAGAGCCGTGCGTCACTGGCCCCAGGGTTGTAGGCCCGCGTCATTCCTACTACCTAACCGGCCTTTATTTTGCCCCCTATTTCTTCGTCTCGCGAAAAGTGAGCGCTTCCGAGTTGAGGCAGTACCGCAGGCCGGTCGGGGCCGGGCCGTCGGGGAAAACGTGCCCGAGGTGGCCACCGCAGCGGGCGCAGCGGATTTCTGTGCGCATCATGCCGTAGCTGTTGTCCTGAATCTCCTTCACGTTTTCCTTGGCAAAAGGCTGGAAGAAACTGGGCCAGCCGGTGCCGGAGTGGAACTTCGTGTCGGAGCTGAAAAGGGGCAGATCGCAGCCCGCGCAGAAATAGATGCCGGTTTTCTTGTTATCCAGCAGCGTGCCGCAAAAGGCCTGCTCCGTGCCCTCGGCCCGCAGGATGTGGAAGGCTTCCGGTCCGAGTTGCTTGAGCCACTCTTCTTTGGTTTTTATCACGCTGGGCATCTTGGCGGGCGGCAGGGGTTTGTCGTCGGGGCCCAGCAGGCAAACGGTGACTTCAGCGGGGAGCTCGTCGGAAAAGGAGGATTTCATCGCGCCAAGATACAACAAGGCAATCAAAGCTGCTCGAAGATAAATTCTCACCTCTCAAACCTGCATGATTTTTGCTTGAGAGCAACACTTCCGCCGTCCATTAAACTCAAACATGGTTTGGATTCTATTCGCGAGCACGGCCCTGGCGGCCTACCTCGCCGGCTCTTTTCCCACCGGCTACATTGCGGGCCGGGCCAAAGGCTTGGACCTGCGCAAGGAGGGCAGTGGCAATATTGGCGCCACCAACGCCTTGCGCGTGCTGGGCAAAAAGATGGGCTATCTGGTCTTTGCCGGCGACCTGCTCAAGGGCGCCCTGGGAGTCGTGCTGGGTTTTCTCATCGCTGCCGCGATCGATCCCGCCCGGCACACGCAGGCCGGGGTGGTCGCCGCCATCTTTACGGTCGTCGGGCACAATTACCCCGTCTGGCTTAATTTCCAGGGCGGCAAGGGCATCTCCACCTCGGCCGGTGTCATGATCGCCCTCTTTCCGATCTGGGTCTTCGCCTCGGGCCTGGCCGCCTGGATGGTGCTCTTCTTTGCCACTCGTTACGTTTCCATCGCCTCCATCGCCGCCTCGCTGGCCCTGCCGATCTCGAGCGCCGTGCTGATGATTTACGGGCGTTGCGATCCCCTGCTGGTGGTTGTCGCCAGCGCCATGTGCCTGCTGGCCCTGTACCGGCATAAGTCAAATATTCAACGCCTGCTTGCAGGAACCGAAAAAAAATTCGAGAAGAAGCCCAGCACTCACTCTTGATCCCCTCTCATGTATAAAAAAATCAGCGTTATCGGAGCCGGCGGTTGGGGTACGGCCCTCGCCTTGCTCCTCGCGGAAAATCGCGCCCAGGTTCGCCTTTGGGCGCACAATCCCGCCGTCGCTGAAGAACTCGTCTCCAAGCGGACAAACGAGACCTACCTGCCGGGCCTGCGGATTCCACCGAATGTTTACTCGACCGGGAATCTCGACGACGCCCTTGATGCCGAGCTCGTCCTCATTGTGACGCCCTCCAAGGCGGTCCGCGAGATCGCTGGCCAATTGGCGGCCAAGGGCCCCCGGCCCGACACCGTTTTTGTCTCCTGCACAAAGGGCATCGAGCACGACACCGGCAAGCTGATGACCCAGATCCTGGAGGAATGCCTGCCGGCGAATAAAGTGGGTGTCCTTTCGGGGCCCAACCTCGCCGTGGAAGTGGCCCAGCGCGTTCCGGCCGCCGGCGTCATCGGGTCAAAGCACGCGGATCTGCTGGCCAATCTGCAAAAGACATTCTCACTCCCGACTTTTCGCGCGTACACCAGTGACGACGTGCTGGGCATCCAGCTCGGCGGGGCGCTCAAGAACATCTTCGCCATCGCCGCGGGCGTTTCCGACGGCTTCAACATGGGCGATAACGCCAAGGCTGGTCTCGTAACCCGCTCGCTGGCTGAGATGATGCGCCTCGGCGTGGCCCTGGGCGGCCGGCAGGAGACCTTCTTTGGCCTCAGCGGTGTGGGCGATCTTATGGTCACCTGCTTCAGCCGCCACAGCCGCAATCGCAAGGTGGGCGAGCGCATTGGCCGGGGCGAGTCGCCTGCACAGATCCAGGCCTCCATGCAGATGGTCGCCGAGGGCGTGCCTACCGCTCTCAGCGCCTGGCAATGCGCGCAAAAATTCCAGATCGAAGCGCCCATCACCTCCGAGGTGTATGCCACTCTCTATCAGAACAAGCCCCCGCATGAGGCCATGTGGGAACTGCTCGGCCGGCCGCCCAAGCCCGAGGCGGACAAGGTACGAGCTTAGTTCCCTGGCGCCATGAAGCCGCCGCACGTTTCCCCCCGATGACGTCAGCGCCTTCCTCCGCCACCAGCCAGGAGAAGCAGTCCGCGATGCTCTCGGCTGCGGCGATCGAAATCGCCTCCGTCTTGCTGAATCTCGTGGGTGCCCTGCTCGCGAATTCGCTCACGCTGTGGACCAATACGCTCCGGGTCAGCCTCGATACGCTGGCCACGCTCTTCGCCCTTTATGTCATCCGGCGGATTGCCCAGGGAAGGAATCTGCGCTTTGACTACGGCCTCGGCAAATGGGAAAGCCTCTCCGCCCTGCTCAGCGCCACCTGCATGGTCGGTGCGCTGATTTTTATCGCGATTAAGACCACCCAGCACCTGCTGCATCCCCAATCCGTCACCGGCGCCACGGTTGGCTTCGTTATTCTGGCCTTCTTCACCGTGCTCAATGGCTGGCTCCTCCTGCGTTTTTGGCGTTTGCAGCGGAAGGATTCCTCGCCGGTGATCCATGCGCAATTCACGGTCTATCGCAATGCCACCGCCGCCTCGGTTTTCTCGCTCATCGCCCTGACGGGAGCGATGGTGAGCGCCGATCCCATTTGGGACGACTATTTCGACCTCTTCGGCACGCTGGTGGTGGCCTTCATCATCTTTTACGGGATGATCACTCTCTTCCGCCAGTCTCTCGCCTCGCTACTCGATGAGGCGCTGGAGGAGTCGCTCCAGATCGAAATTATGCACAGCCTGGCGGAATCCTTTGAGGACTATCGGCAATTGGGCCGCATTCGCTCGCGACGCGCGGGCAACCGCATCTTTATCGAAATCTTCCTCGAGTTTGATCCTGCCCTCTCGGTGACTCAGGTGCTGGAGAGATCGGCGCGCCTCAAGGCCCGGGTGGAATCCCTCGTGGCCCACGCCGAGGCCTGGATCGTGCCGATCGGGCCGGCTACGCCGTGAGGTGGGCTTTGGCCGCCTCGAGCGTGTCGAAAATGGGATAGGCCGTATCGAAGCGGGCCAGCTCAAAGACGCGCTTCACCTCGCCCTGCAGCCCGCAGACCACCAGGCGCCCGCCACTGCGGCCGATCTTGCGGCCGGCGAGAAACAATTCGCGAAAGCCCGCGCTGGCCATGTAACTGAGGCCGGCGAGGTCCACAATGAGGTCGCCCGGTTTTTCACCGCCGGTCAGGGTCTCCATCGTGTCTTTCAGGTCCTTGCCGGCGTTCGGGTCAAGGCGGCCGGAGACCGTGAGGATGTTGATATTGCTGTCGGTGGAGGTCTGAAAAGCGGCCATAAAATAGGTTTTGCGCGGCCCGGGGGTTGCCGAGTCTTTCCGCGTATTAGCGAATAATGCTTGTCCCGCGCAACCGCATTTTTATCTTTCGGCAATCCGGCGGGTTCACGATCGCTCGTTTTCTGCCGTTTCGCCACCCATGCAAAGCTCTCTACGGACAAAAATCTCCATCTGGTTCCTCTTTGTCATCATTGCGGTGAGCATCGCGGGCCTGGCGGGTTTTCGGCGTCTCTCGGCCTACATTCGCACGGAGGCGGAGAACCAGATGAAGAGCAAGATGGACCACGTGATGGACGTGCTGAGCGCGACGGATTCCATCTATCTCGAGTTGGTGCATTCCTCGATGCGGGTGCTCAAGATGATCACCCTCGAGCACGGCGCGCCTCATGTCGAAAAAGTGGTTTCCCCGGACGGCACTTCCCTTGAGCAGCTCTACTTTGGAAGCACCCCGCTGCCGGATAACTTTAAGTGGGTCGACCGCGTAAAGGAAATCATGGGCGGCACCGCCACCATTTTCGTTAAACGCGGTGACGATTTCGTCCGTATTACCACCAATGTCCTCAAGCCCGACGGTTCCCGCGCCGTGGGCACCGTGCTGGACCCCAAGGGCCTCGCCATCGTCGAACTCCGGCAGGACAAGTCCTTCTATGGAGTCACCGATGTCCTCGGCAAACCCTACATCACGGGGTACGAGCCGATCCACGATGCGCAGGGGAATGTCATTGGCGCGTACTATGTGGGGTATTCGCTCAAGGCCCTCTCCGCCCTGAGCAATGCGATTGAGGACCGGGGAATTCTCGGGGCAGGTTTCTTTGCTCTGCTCGACCATAGCGACCAGATCATCTTTCAATCCCAGAATACCACCCGCCCGAGTGATGTCGCCGCCGTGGTGGCCGATGCGGCGAGCGGCAAACCCGCCCGCAAGAATTGGTACGTGAGCATCGAGACTTACAAGCCTTGGGACTACGATGTGGTCGCAGCGCTTTACCTGCCCGATGTCTTCGCCAAGACGGTCCAGATCATCCGGGAGGTCTATGGCATCGGCAGCGCCATCGTCATCATCATCCTTCTGGTCTCATTCTGGCTCGCCTCCAAGCTCTCGGCCGCACTCGCCCTGGCGGAGCGCAGCCGCAAGGACGCTCTGGAGGCCCGCGACGCCGCGGAGACGGCCAACCGCACCAAGAGCACCTTCCTCGCGAATATGAGCCACGAGCTGCGCACGCCGATGAATGCCATCATCGGTTACAGCGAAATGCTCATCGAGGAGGCCGAGGATCTCAGCCTGCCCGAGCTGACGCCTGATCTCCATAAGATCCGCGCGGCGGGCAAGCATCTGCTCTCGCTCATCAATGATGTGCTCGACCTTTCCAAGATCGAGGCCGGGCGCATGACGCTCTTCCTGGAGGAAATCAAGGTGGCCGAGATGGTGCAGGATGTGACCTCCACCGTGCAGCCGCTGATGGAGAAAAACTCCAATACGCTCATCGCCGACTATCCCGTGGAAGCCGGCACGATCCGCGCCGACCTGACGAAAATTCGCCAGACGCTTTTCAACCTGCTGAGCAATGCGGCCAAATTTACGGAAAAGGGCGAGATCACCCTCACCGTGCGCCGGGTGCACCACGAAACGGGCGAGCGCATTACCTTTGCGGTGACCGATACCGGCATCGGCATGACCAAGGAGCAGCTCGGCAAGCTCTTCCAGGCCTTTACCCAGGCCGACGCCTCCACCACCCGCAAGTACGGCGGCACCGGCCTCGGCCTGGTGATCAGCCGCAAGTTTTGCCAGATGATGGGCGGCGACGTCACCGTGACCAGCAACTATGGGCACGGCACCACCTTCACGGTGGATCTGCCGGTCGAGGTGGTCGAGGTCTCTCCGGAAGTGGACCGCCGCAAGGGCCCGAAACCCGCCCCGGCCCAGAGCAATCTCAAACTCGTGCTCGTGATCGATGACGACCAGGACGCGGCCGAGATCCTCAAGCGCAACCTCACCAAGGCCGGGTACGAGGTCGTGGTCGCCCACAGCGGTGCGGCCGGCCTGGAGGTGGCCCGAAAGATGAAACCGGCTGCCATCACCCTCGATGTGATGATGCCCGGCATGGATGGCTGGTCGGTGCTCACCACGCTCAAGTCCGACCCCGAGACCTCGAGTATTCCCGTCATCATGGTCACCATGCTGCAGGACCGCCAACTGGGCTTTACCCTGGGAGCGTCGGAATTCCTGACCAAGCCGGTGAATCCCGACCGCCTGCGCGATGTGCTGGCGAAATACTGCGGGCAGCGCTCCGCCTATGCGCTCGTCGTGGATGATGACCCGAATAATCGGGAAATCATCTGCCGCATGCTGGAAAAGGAAGGCGTGCGTTTTCAGGAGGCCGAGAATGGCAGCATCGCGATGGAGCGCATTGTGGGAGAGGCCCCCGGCTTGATCCTCCTCGATCTCATGATGCCGGTGATGGATGGCTTTGAGTTTCTCGCCATCCTGCGCCAGCATCCCGACTACGCCCATATCCCGGTGGCCGTGATCACGGCCAAGGATCTCACCAGCCAGGATCGGGAACGCCTCACGGGTAGCGTGAACCAAATAATCCAGAAGGGAAACATGGACCGTGATAAGTTGCTGCGCGACATCACTTCCATGCTGGCGCAAAGCGAACAGAAAAAGTAAGACCGTCTCTCACCCATGGCCAAGATCCTCCTCGTCGAAGACAATGAAATGAACCGGGACATGCTCTCGCGCCGCCTCACCCGCCGCGGTTACGAGGTGGTCATCGCCGTGGATGGACAGGAAGGTGTGAATCTGGCTACCTCGGCCGCGCCCGATGTGATCCTCATGGATATGAGCCTGCCCATCGTGGACGGCTGGGAGGCCACGAAGCGCATCAAGGCCGATCCCGCCACCGCGCCCATCCCTGTCATCGCCCTCACCGCCCACGCCATGTCGGGCGACCGCGAGCAGGCCCTGGCGGCCGGCTGCGACGATTACGACACCAAGCCCATTGAACTCGACCGCCTGCTCGGCAAGATCGCCGGGCAACTCGAGCGCGTCGGCAAGACGGCTCCCGCCAAATAACGTGGCTGCTCCCGAACAAAAGACCCCGTGGGCGAATATTCGCCACGATCTGCGCACCCCGATCAATCACATCCTCGGATACAGCGAGTTGCTGGAAGAGGATCTGGCCGACCAGGGCGTGAATGGCGGTGAGGACCTCAAGAAGATCCAGGGGGCCGCTCGCACGTTGCTCGAACTCATCGGCTCCCGCCTTTCCGACGCGAATCTTTCCTCCATCGCCACCCTCGGTCTGCCGCTCGACAAGGTGCCCGACCCCGTCGCGCCCGCGGCCGCGCCGGATGCTCCGACCGCCGCCGAGCCGCTCGCCCTCGCCCGCATTCCCGGCCACATCCTCGTCGTCGACGACAACGAGGAAAACCGCACTGTGCTGGCCCGCCGGCTGGAGCGACAGGGACACACCACCGCCCAGGCCGTGAATGGCCGCGAGGCACTGGAAATGGTCGCCTCCACCCATTTTGACCTGGTCCTCCTCGACGTGATCATGCCCGAGGTGGATGGCTACACGGCCCTGCAGCGGATGAAGGCCAATACCGATCTCCGGCACATCCCGGTGATCATGATTTCCGCCCTCGACGAAATCGCCAGCGTGGTCCGCTGCATCGAGGCCGGGGCGGAGGATTATCTCCCTAAACCATTTAACCCCACAATCTTACGCGCCAGAATTGGGGCCGGATTGGAAAAGAAAAAGCTCCGCGATCAGGAGCAGGCCTACCTCACCCAAATCGAGGAAACCCAGAAGCGCCTGGAGGACGAGTTGCAGGAAGCCGCCCGCTACGTCGTCTCCATTCTCCCCCCGCCTATGGAGGAGCCCTTCCGCATCGCTTGGGCTTACGATCCCTCCACCGAGCTGGGCGGCGATTCCTTCGGCTACCACTGGATCGACGAGACCCATTTCGCGATCTATCTGCTCGATGTTTGTGGGCACGGTGTCGGCGCAGCCTTGCTGTCGGTAGCGGCAATCAACGTAATCCGTTCCGGCTCATTGCCTAAGACAAATTTCCTCGATCCCGGCGAGGTCCTCACAGGGCTCAACGATGCCTTCCAGATGGAGCGGCACAACAACATGTACTTTACGATTTGGTATGGGGTTTATGACACCGCCAATCGCACCCTGCGCCACGCCTCGGGCGGTCATCCGCCCGCCATCCTCCTGCAAGCGAACGGCACGATGGACCAACTCCGCTGCCCCGGCATGCTCATCGGCGCGATGCCCGAGATGACCTTCGACAGCGAGACCACCGTCGTCCCGGTCGGCGCCCGTCTCTTCGTCTACTGCGACGGCGCCTACGAGATCAAACGCCCCGACGGCACCATGATCGGCTTCGATGAGGATTTCCTCCCCTTCCTCGCGGAGCATGGGAAAAGCAAGACCCTGCCGGATGAGGTCCTCGCCTGGATCCGCACGATCCACACCGGCGAGGCGCTCGATGACGACTATTCCTTTGTCGCGATTGATTTTCCGGCCTGAGGTTCCACTGAGCCTGTCGCGCCGAAGAACCTCCGCACCAGCCAGCGTGAGATGAGCGGGCCGATCATCATGATAAGCAGGAATCTCACGAGTTGCAGGGTCATGACAAAGGCCATATCGGCCTGGCTGCTCGCGGCGATGATCGCTGCCGTGTCGGCTCCGCCTGGACTCGTCGCCAGGTAGGCGGTCAGCGGGTCCACTCCAGTCACTCGCACCACCACCCAGGCCAGCCCGGCGCAAAAGATGATCATGGCCAAGATCGCCAGAAAGGTCTGCGGCAGGGCGAGCATGGCGTGATTCAGAATTTCCCGGGTGAACCGCAGCCCGACGGTCCAGCCCAATAGCAGGTAGCTTGTCGCGAGCAGCCAGGGTGGCAGTTCCAAATGAATGTACCCTTCCCCCTGCAGAAAAGAGCCCAGCACCATCGGCAGCAGGAACGGCGCGGCCGGGATGCGCATGCGCCGGCCCAGCAGAACCCCGAGCAGCACCAGGGCCAGCGTCTCCCCAAATCCCACCCCGTGAATGGCGGGAAACCACAGCACTGGCACTGTGCTGCCCGATACATGCAGCCATACCCTCGCCACCAGCGAGGCCGTGGTGGCCACCACCAGCACGCGCAGGTATTGCATGAAGGCGACCAGCCGCGCATCCGCGCCGAATTCTCCCGCCATCAGCATCATCACCGAAGCCGCGCCCGGCAGCAGGCCCCAGATAGCCGTCGTATCGGGTAGCACCTTCCACTTGCTCAACACCACGCCGAGCACACAGCTCATGGCGATGACAACCAGCGCCAGCCCGACGAAGAGCGGCCATTGCCGCAGAAATCGCCAGACAATGTCTCCCGTGATGATCCGCGCGACCATACACCCAATGACCGCCTGGGCAGCCTGAAACAACCACTTGGGCACGGCCACCTTTCCGCCGCCCACCGCCAGCATGATCGCGGCGATCATTGGTCCCAGCATCAGGGCAGCCGGCAGGCGGGCCAGTTCCAGCAGCGTGGCCAGGATCACCGAGAGCACGGCGAGGACGCTCCACTGCCCTGCTTTTGGAAAGCTCGAGAAGGGTCCGAAATCGTTCGCGGCCATCGGCGCTACGGGGTCTTCAGCTCGATTTCGGATGCCGTGGTGATACGCGCGATCAACGGCAGGATTTGGTTGATCGAAAAGGCGTGCATCTCGGCTGAAATGCTGCTGGTCGCGTCCTCCGCGATGACCAGGGCGTAGCCATGTTCCCAAGCCGACCGGGCGGTTGATTCCACGCCCATGTTCGTCACGATCCCACCCAGCACGATCGTCCGGACGCCCCGGCGGCGCAGTTGCAAATCCAGCTCTGTTCCGTGAAACGCACCCCACTGCCGCTTGGTGATCAGAAGGTCACCCGGCTGGGCCAGATCATCCACCAGATCGCTAAAATCCTTGGGATATCTCTCCGGCGTCACGGCGGGCGGCTTGTCCACCGGAGGTCTCAGCGCATCCTTGAAATCGCCGGACCATGCCACATTGACCAGCACCACGGGAGCACCTGCCTCGCGAAAACGCACTGCCAGTTGCTGGGCCACCGTCACTACTTCCGAGGCCGAATGAGGAGCCAGCGCTCTCCCAACGATGCCTTTCTGCAAATCAATCAGCACCAGGGCGGTGGTTGGGGGATCAAGCTCGATCATGTCGCTCAATTATTGCGCGAACCGCTGGCCACATCAACCACGCTTCACCTGCTCGCCGTGGTTTCCATTCTCCTTGCTCGTCGAAAGCTGGGGTTCGATCAGGGCGCAGACCGCCGGGCTGCCTCCACTCTCCCTGGCCAAGTTCATCCAGTACGCGGCCTGCTTCCCATCGCCCAGCCGGTCCCAGGCCTTGGCCAGATAGCAGGCCGAGATGGCGAGATCACCCGGGGCGTTTCCCGGGCCGGTCAAAGGCTGGAGCATTTCGATGCCCTCCCGGTGTTGCCCGGCTTCCACGAACAAACTGCCTTGGGTCCCAGCCAGCGTGACCGCGTCGGGGCAAAGCTCGCGGGCCTGTTTCACCCACTCGAGGGCTCTCTCAAGATAACTGCTATCTCCAAGGATCACCGGGATACCAGCCAGGGTATCGAGCAACATCGCTTTCTCCCCGCGCGACATCGGCGGACCGTCAAGGATGCTGAGATATTTTTCCACCGCTTTATCCAGTCGGCGCTCTCTTAGATGCCGCTCCGCCTGTTCGTACTCCCTGGTCAAGGCCCCGCTTGCTTGCAGAAACCATGCCTTTTCCGGACGAAATGTGGGCTCATAGGACGCGACCGTCTCGGCATAAGCCTTGAGCGCGTTTTCCAGTTCGCGCGGCCTTCTACCCGTAATATAGGAAAGGAAGGACTTCCCGTCATTTGGCACCCACCCGAGTTCCGTCCGCACATCTCGTGGATAAACATTCGCCCAAAGGCTTCCTACTTGTGCGCCGACGAGAATGCACAAAAAGATCTGCCAGTTGGAGTCATCCCCGGGCTTCAAAATCTCGAAATAGAGCGGGAGCCCAACCAGGAGAGCCAACAACAATTCCGCCAAGGGCCCCGCCAGCGCAAAGAGCGCCCCCCGCCACCAAAGCCCGCTCAATGGCGTTCGACTCGCGAAAGCAAAGCCTCCGACCGGACTCAGGTGCAAAAGAACATCCACGCCCAGAAGCATCCGGCGAAACACCAACGATCCCTTCCCGATGGTGATTTTGTAGGGAGCAAAACCCACCGCCTTCCCCACGATCACGTGACTCGCCTCGTGGAAGGCGGTCGAAAACATCATCCAGAAATAGACGACAACCCCAAAGAAAATGAGGTTATACCAATGAGTCATGCCGGTCTCTATAGACCCTTGCGGCCATGATGGAAGATCCATTTCCACAGCTTGGCCACCCGATCCTGGTTCTCAGACCTCCGGGGTTTAGCCTTGCTCATTCGCTGCTTCCAGCGTCTATTTGAGCCATGTCTTTGCACCTCAACTTCCAGCGAATGCAGATGCGCCTGCTCCATGGAACGGGTGTATTCCGACGTCGTTGAGGCTTTTCCAAGCCCTCGTTTAAAGAATCAGCCCGGACCTTCGTCCGGGTTTTTTTGTGGCCCGGATCAGGCCCTCCCGCCTCTCGCCTTCAACTATCCACTGTCATGAACTCCACTTTTGTCACCACCACCATACCCTACGTCAACGCCAGGCCGCATCTCGGTTTCGCCTTGGAACTCGTGCAGGCTGATTGCCTCGCACGCTTTCACCGCAAAATCGGCGGACCCGTTCACCTGCAAACCGGCACGGACGAAAACGCCTTCAAAAACGTGGAGGCCGCCCGTCTGAATAACACCACACCCCAGGAATGGGTGAATCAATATGCCGGCCACTTCCGGGATCTCGCCCTCCAACTAAATATCCAGTTTGACGACTTCGTGCGTACGACGGAATCCCGCCATCGGGAAACAGTCCACGAAGTCCTGGCTCGATTGAATCCCGCCGATTTGGAAAGGAGGTCCTACCAGGGGCTTTACTGCAAAGGATGCGAGGACTTCTGGCTCGAACGCGACGCGCCCAAATTGCAATGCCCGGAACACGGAACTCCTCTCACGCCCATTGAGGAGGAGAATATTTTCTTCCTGCTCTCACGCTATCAAAAGCAGATCGAGACCCTGATCGAAACCAACGCCATCCAAATACGCCCACCAGAACGAAGGAATGAGATCCTCGCTTTCGTGAAGCGAGGCCTGCAGGACATTAGTATTTCCCGGAGCACCATCCGCTCTGACGGCTGGGGAATTCCCTTTCCGGGCGCCACGGACCAGGTGGTCTATGTGTGGATCGATGCCCTGATCAACTACCTCGTGCCGCAGAACAGAGATGAAAATTGGTGGTCCGAGAAGACGAGGAAGATTCACGTGCTCGGCAAGAACGTGTGGAAATTTCATGCGATCTATTGGCCTGCTCTGCTCCTGTCCTGCGGTGAACCCCTGCCCGACGAATTGATCATCCACGGCTTTGTCACGATCGACGGCCGCAAGATCAGCAAATCCTCCGGTCCCACCGTTGATCCCGCGGACTTGATCCGGCGATTTGGAGCCGACCCGCTTCGATTCTATCTCCTGCACGAAATCCCCGCTTTCAGCGACGGGGACTTTTCCTTGGTCCGCCTGGAAAAAGTATACGAAGACTATTTCGCCGATGGGCTGGGTAACCTGACAAGTCGCTTGCTCACACTCGCCGAACGTGCCGGCTTGGCCGCATTGACCCCGCTCACACATCCTCTTCCCGATCAAATTACGGAAGCATTCCGGGCGGTTCGTTTCGGAGCATATCTGGATCACCTCTGGACCGGGATCGACGACCTGAATCGTGAGATCGAGCAAGAGCGCCCTTGGGAATGGCTCAAGGCCGACGAAATAGCGCGTACCCGGGAGAGATGCTCGGAATGGCTGCAATGCCTGTACCATCTGGCCTTTTGGCTGGAGCCCGCATTGCCCGAGACTTCCGTTCGGTTAATCAGGCAACTCACTGCCCAGCCTCTGGCCAAAACGGTCCCACTCTTTCCCCGCCTAATAAATTGAGAATGTCTTAGCAAATAGCCCGAAGCTCTACACTTCCCGGTCCCCGCCTTCGGCCTTGTCGGGCTGGAAATCCTGCACGTAGACCACGCCGATGAGGGCCCATTGGATGGTGGTGGTGTCGAAGAGGTGCCGCATGTCGACGAACTCTCCGCTCTCCACCACACTTTGGATTTCGCGTTCGAGGTTCCACGGCTTTTCGCCGAGTGGGAAGGGGTTGAAGAAGACGCCGTGGGAATGCAGGCGCTCTTTTTCTCCCGAGAGGTTGCCGGGGTTGAGATAAAAGGTCGCGTTGAGGTACTTCTCGTCAAAGACCGAGAGGTCCGCGTTGAGGTCCAGGCCGATACTGCAAATCAAGCCAGTCACATCGTGGAGGCGCGGAGTCGAGTCGACCTCGAACCATTGGGGATAGTTCTCCGGGTCAGTGATCCATTTTCCGTTTTCCGGGGCATGACCCGCGACCGGCGACTTCACGACGCCGCAGCCATACACCGTGCCCATCTCGGCCCGCATGGCGAGGCCGAGCGCGCCGCGATAATCCGGTCGCCGCTCCCGGGCCAGGTCGAAAAGCGTGCGATAAATTTCCGACATGGTGGCGCCTTGCGGAGAGGATGCCTCGAACTCCACGTAGTCGTTGAACTTGCCATTGAACGACACGTTGAATCCCGTGCGAATAACCACGTCGTCGCTGTCCTGCTGCGGCACGAGAAAATCAGGGCTGTCGTTCCCATCCGTAGGCAGCCACACCATGGTGCCGCCGATCGTCATCATCTCGCCGAGGTAAGGCATGACCGATTCCACCGATGGGCCGAGACCGCCCAGGCCCAGCGAGTAGGCCTTGGAGGAGAATTTCTTGGCCTTCACGAGATCCGCGCTGATGCGGGACGCCAATACATCCTCGATCTGCCCGAGCACTTCCAAGCAGCCGGGTTCATCCGAGCCCTCGTGAAAAATGAACTTCCCGCAGGGCTTCACCTGCCGGTCGGTGGCTTCCTCGGTCTCGGCCAGGGCTTCCGCCAATGTGGTGAAAATCGGGAAGTGTTTGTCGAGCCCCGAGACGCGCATCACCTCGCGGCAGTAGGGTTGCAGACCGGCCAGGGCGAGCTTTCCGGCCTGGGCGTTCAGCTTCTTGTGCAGAGAGACAAAGACGCGGATGCCAGCGCTGCTCAGGTAATCCATCCCGCTGAGTTCCAGTACCATCCACGTGCGGCAATCCAGATCCATGAGCTGGGGCTCCACCTCGGCCGCGCCATGGGCATCCAACCGCCCCGTGATATGGGCGACGATCGTTTTTCCCCGCGTTTCAATCGAAACCGTAAGCACCATTTCCGAACGATGGGCGGCAATGCAACTGGTGTCAACGGGGAACGCCCCACCGGCTAAAACTGCTCCGGGCAAGCTCACGAAACCCCGTGCGTGATCCCACCGCCACCGATTGCTCTCTTCCCCCATATTTGCCTTTGACGCACCCCCACCCTCCCCACCATCTTTCTGCTCTCCATGAATATTGAGCGTACTGAACAAAATGGCGTGACCATTCTCTCCCTCGACGGCCGCCTCGATGCCACCGCTGTGTCCTCTTTGGACCAGGCTTTTGCCTCCGCCTTCAGCCAGGGAGCCCGCAAATTTGTCTGGGACTTTGCAAAACTCACCTACATCAGCAGTGCCGGGCTGCGTTCCGTGCTGCAGGCGCTGAAGTCGACTGGCGCTTCGAAGGGCAAGCTCTCCATCGCCAGTATGTCGCCCCAGGTCATGGAGGTCTTCGATATTTCCGGCTTCAAGGATTTGATCACCATCTGCCCCGACGTACCGAGTGCCGTGGCGGCTTCGTCCTAGGCCTGGCCGCAGCGGGAATCCCTTTCTTATGCTTCGCATCTTCCTGCTCGCACTCCTCGCGCTCAGCTCCGGCCTGCGCGCGCAGGCGGTCATCGAGGCCAGCGGGGAATTGCCGGCGGATACCCGCGATAAGTTTGGCGACACGGTGGGCGGCATCGGCTCGGGCATGGTGTACGACGCGAAGAACGACACCTTTATCACCCTCGCCGATCGTGGCCCGGGGGATGGCGCGATCGATTTTCGGCCCCGCTTCGTGGTGCTAAAGATCCCGCAGAATGGCGACAAGCTGGAGCCCAAAGTAGTCGAGTCCGTGCTCTTCCGTGATGAGCTCGGCCGCGAGATGACGGGGCTCATTCCCAATGATCTCGCCGCCGATTTCCCGCACATGACGGACGGCCGCACCTGCATGGACCCCGAGGCGATCGCGATCGCGCCCGATGGCACGCTCTATGTCTCCGAGGAGTACGGCCCGTGCCTCTATCAATTTCAGCGCGACGGCAAGATGATCCGCCGGATCAATCTCCCGGAGGAATTTCGCCCGCGCACCGCGAACTGGGCGCTCGATTTTTCCGACAAGGCTCCGCTGACCTACGGCCGCGCGGTGAACCAGGGTGGCGAGGGGATGTGCCTGCTGCCGGATGGCAAGAGCGCGGCGATCATCTTCCAGAGCGGCCTCATCCAGGATGGCTCGGATGCGTCGCCTTTCACCCATCTCATCATCGTCGAGCTCGCGACCGGCGCGCTGAAGGCCTCGTACCTGTATCCCTTTGCCGATCGCGTGCCCAATACTGGTGCCGTGCTGAAGCTGAAACATCTCAGCGTAAATGATCTCGCCTATCTCGATGACCACCGCTTCCTCGTGTTGGAGCGTGATGGCGGTGGGCGCACTGGCGCGCTGAAGCACAAGCCGGCGTTGCTCAAGTCGGTCTGGATCGCGGATACCTCCAAGGCAACCAATCTCGCCGAAAGCAAAGCCGCCGCGAACGTGCCGGTGGCGAAAACACTGCTCTTCAATCTCCCCGAGATCGTCGCCGAGCCCGACCAGCTCACGGCCAAGTGGGAGAGCATCGCGCCCCTGCCCTCTACGACGACCGGCGAGCTGGAGCTGATGATGGCTGCGGACAATGATTTTGTGACGCCGGTGCTGCACGAGAATGGCCAGGAGATTCCCTTTCCCCGCGCAGAAGAATCGCTGCCCTCGCAATTTTTCAAAATCAAGGTAACCCTGCCGAAATAATGTCTTCGTTTTCCGATGCTCTCCATGCCGCCTTACCGGGCCTGGAAAAGATCCGCGATGGCCTCGGCCCCTACCCGACCGCCAGCCATGCCGCGCTGATGCGCCTGCGCTCGCTGCGGCCTACTGTCGCCGAGACACCGCCCGCGCCCCGGCCAGTGCCGGCCGTGCAAGCCCCCGGCCCGGCGGCTGCTACGGTTTCGCTGGAGTCCGACTCATGGACGCTCGATTCCCTGCGCGAGGCGGCGCTGGCCTGCGTGAAGTGTCCGCATCTCGTGAAGAGCCGCACGCAGGTGGTCTTTGGCGTGGGCAACCCCAATGCCGACCTCATGTTTGTGGGCGAGGCTCCCGGCGCGGATGAGGATGCCGAGGGCGAGCCCTTTGTGGGCAAGGCCGGGCAACTCCTGACTAAGATCATCGGCGCGATGGGTTTTTCGCGTGATCAGATTTACATCGGCAATGTGCTGAAGTGCCGCCCGGATATGCCCGCCGGCTCAATGGGCAATCGGAAGCCCCGGCCCGAGGAGATGAAGACCTGCCTCCCCTGGCTGGAGAAGCAGATCGCCTTGATCAAGCCCAAGGTACTCGTGGCTCTCGGCGCGACCGCCGTGGAGGGCCTGCTCGGCAACACAGAGCCCGTGGGCAAACTCCGCGGGCGCTTTCTCGATTTCCAGGGGATCCCGGTCATGACGACCTACCATCCCGCGTATTTACTACGCAACCAATCCATCAGTGAGAAACGAAAGGTGTGGGAAGACATGCTGAAAGTGCTCGAACGGCTCGATTTGCCGATCAGTGAAAAGCAGCGCAACTTTTTCACCAAGAGCGACTCATGAAGCGGATTCGAATTATTCATCGTACGGAGTATCAGTACCACAGCCTGGTTACCTTTGGTCCGCACCGCGCCCTGCTGCGTCCCCGCGAGGGGCACGATGTGCACATCGAGAGCTCTGTGTTGCAGATTTCGCCCAAGGCCTCCGTCCGCTGGCTGCGTGATATTTACGGTAACTCCATCGCGGTGATGACCTTCTCCGAGGCGGCGCAAAATCTGGTGATCACCAGCGATATCACTGTGGCGCACTATGATGAAAATCCACTCGATTTTCTCATCGACCCCAGCGCGCTTTCGTATCCTTTTCAGTATGCGCAGGACGAGCAGCCCGAGTTGGTTCCTTTCAGGCTCTCCAGCTATCCTCATGACGGCACCCAACTCGCCAAGTGGCTCTCCGATCTCTATACGCCGGGCGAGATCATCAATACCTTTGACCTGCTGAACCGGCTGAATACTCGCATCTACGAGTCCTTCCGCTATCAGCAGCGCAACGAGTCCGGCGTGCAGACCCCTGCGCAAACGCTGCAGTACATGTCCGGCTCGTGCCGCGACTATGCGGTGCTCATGATGGAGGCGGCCCGCTACTGGGGCTTTGGCGCGCGCTTTGTTACCGGCTACATTCAGCTCGGCCAAAGCCAGCACGGCGCGACGCATGCCTGGACGGAGATCTACATTCCCGGCGCGGGCTGGCGGGGCTTTGACCCCACGAACAATAAATTTGCCGGCACCGAGCATGTCTCCATCGCCGTGGCGCGGGATCCCGAAAAGGCCATGCCGATCAGCGGCGCGTGGGAAGGCGCTCCCGGGGCTTTTCATCGCATGAATGTTTCGGTTCAGGTCGTGCTTCTGTGAGCTGGAGGGCGCACGAAAACGACGGCTTCATTTGGCGTGTCTCCACGGCGCTGGCGCGGGGGATGCTTTGGTTTTCGACCAGGCGGCATTTCCGCATTGAGACGACTGAGTTGCCACCGGGTGGGTTCATCCTGGCATCAAATCACATCAGCCATTTTGATCCGCCGCTGCTCAGTGTGTCGTCCCCCGGGAAGATCGAGTGGATGGCCATGGCGGAGCTGTTCAAGCTGAAGTTCACCGGACTTTTTCTGCACTCGATCGGAGCGATTCCGGTGGACCGCAAATCCTCCGAGGGCACGCCACTGCGCGTGGCGCTGAAGCGATTGGAAGCCGGTGCGGTGGTGGGGATCTTTCCCGAGGGCGGCATCCGCGATGGCGCAGCTTCGATTCTCAGTGGCGGGCAATCCAAGCTCGGCACGGCCATGCTCTCCGCGCTCTCCGGCGCGCCCATCGTGCCCGTGGTGATCCTGGGCAGCGACCGGCTCTACCAAAAGCGCCGCTGGCTGCCCTGGCGCCGGGCGGATATCTGGATGGCGTGCGGCGAGCCCATTTATCCGCCGAAGGATCTGCGCGGCGATGCCCGGCGCACGGCCATCCACCAAGCCATGGTCGCCGAGATGGTGCGGTTGAAAGAAAAGCTCATGGCCGACTTTGCGCTCACGGCCGCTGATCTCCCGCATTCGCCGCAGCAGCGCATGGCCGGGCAATGAGGACGCTGGCGGAAAAGGCCCTCGCCCGCGTGACCGACGAGGCCATGTGCGGCATGATGAATTTCCTCCAATGGAAGCGACCCGACCAGGTCTGCTCACGCGCGCAGTTCGATGCCTATATCGCAGCCTGCGCGGGTCTTTCGCGCGAGGAATTTTACGCCATCCCGCCGATGGCGAATCTCGCCGCCACGCCCACCACCTGGCGCTGGGATTCACCGCATCCCGGGCCCTTCGCGGAGAGCAATCGCACGCGCGTTGAGTGGTTTCCCTGCGAGCAAGGTCCCACCGCGCCCACCGTGATCCTCTTGCACGCGCTGATGAGCGCGAATGATTCCGGCTACGCGCGCACCGCGCGGTGGTTCAATACGCGCGGCTGGAATGCCGTGTTCCCGCACCTGCCGTTGCACTACTCCCGCACCCCGCGCGGCTTCATGAATGGCGAACTCGCCATCACGGCCGATCTCGTGCGCACCGGCGAAACCCTGCGCCAGAGCGTAAAGGAGCTGCGTCAACTCATGGCCCATCTCCGTGCCCAGGGCTGCCGCGAGTTTGGCCTCACCGGCACGAGCTGGGGTGGCTGGAACGCTTCGCTGCTCAGTTTCGTCGAGTCCGACTTCCGCTTCGTCGCGCTCATCCAGCCCATCGTGGATGTGGAGCACGCCATCTGGCACAACCCCACCGCCCGCGCCATGCGCCGCCTCCTCCGCGCCAACGCCATCCGCCCCGGCGAGAGCAACCACCACAACCATCTCACCTCCCCCCGCCACGGCACGCCGCTCTGCGGCGGCGAGCGCATGATCTTCACCGCCGGCACCTACGACACCATCGCGCCGCTCGCGGAAATCGCCGAAGTCGCCGCGCAGTGGAAGGGCTCAAAGCTGCTCACGGTGAGGCAGGGACATTTTGGGTATGCGGCGATGCCTGCGACGTTGAGGGAGATTGAGGGGCGGATGTAGGGCGCAACCGCGCGTCCTTGGCGCTACGCCATATAGTCTATGCGGTCCGCGTATTCTCTTTTCTCAAAAGCTTGCCGAACCTTGCGTTTCACTCTCGGAAGGTAAAAGTCTAAAAACTCATCGGGAATATCCACCAAACGGACTATATCCCCTGTCTGCTTATTTAAACCAACCTTGCCAATCTGCTCGCCGGCACGTCTCTGTCTCCCTTTGCTATCGGGATCCGCTTCCCAAATCTGCCGAGCATAGCAGTAAACCACAGTTTGATCGTCCTCCGATTCTTTGAAGATAGGAATGTAGATTGCCATTAGATTTTATGCTCTAGAATTTCGTAACCTTAAAAACCTTCCCCTCCTTATCATACGTCGTCCACTCGCCTGTCTGCTGACCGTTGAGAAAGGATCCAGAGCGCTTCTTCGTACCGTCCTGGCGGAACCATTCCCAGTAGCCGGTGAGCACGCCGTCGCTGGTCTGACCTCGAGCGTGGACGCTGCCGTCTTTGTGGTAGTGGGTTTCCGGCTTGGGGGTGGGCTTGCGGGCCATTGGTGAGTGAAAAGAACTCTACGCCTTTTTCCGTTCGGGAGCCAGCAAGTTGGGCCCGGTAGGGGCATCGCTCCGCCGATGCCCGCGTGATTGGGAAATTCGGTGTGGCATCGGCAAAAGCTTGAATAACGCGCTTCGCGAACTGATTCCCGTGCACATGAGAGTACCAGGGCATCGGCGGAGCGATGCCCCTACCGCGCTTCGCGTTTGTCCATACTCACTGCGCAATGATACTATTCCTCCTCCCAACTCGGGCACCACCGGTGCGGCCACGATTCCCACTCGCTAACCAGGCCGGCCCGGACGGGATTTTGCAGCACGTAGTCGGCTTTTTCGTTGAACGATTCCTCCCGCCGCAGGCGATGGTCAAAGAAATCCCGCTGCCAATCGACGCCGTGGTTGTGCGCCGTCCAGTGTTTCCATTTGGCCAGGCTGGTGCGGAAGACGCGGTCGGGTGGAAAGCTTAGGATGAGATGCACATGGTCGGGCATTACCACGGCCAGATGGGTCCACCAGATGCCCTCGGCATGATAGAAGCGGATCGCGTCAATCAAGCCTGATGCCATCGGCAGGAGTGGCGCATTCCTGCGATCTTTCGCGCAAATGGTGATGAAAAAAGCGTGGGCCGAAGGATCCACCGACCACGGCGGCTGATGCGGCAACACCTTGCGCCGGAATTCCGTCATGGGGCGACGCTAGGAAGGGGAGGCGCAGAAGTCCCGCGTATTTTTCGGGGGCACGAAAATACCGGGCAACTTTCGCATTCGCCATCAGGGGCCAGCAAGCCAGGTCCGGTAGGGGCATCGCTGGCGCTTGTGTTCAGGCTTAACGTGAAAATGTCACGCGTTTCCCTTGCCCCTCCTACCCCATCTTCCGATAAGTCGCCAGTGCGAGCAGCGGAAAGTGCTGCCTATACATATCGTACTTGAGATAGAAGACGCAGGGGAAGCCGGTGCCGGTGGTGTATTCCTCGGGCCAGGAGCCGTCTTCGGCCTGGGTGTCGATGAGGTAGGCGATGCCGCGCTGGATGGATTCGCGGCGGGCGTCACCGCAGGCGCAGAGGCCCATCAGCGCCCAGGCGGTCTGGCTGGGGGTGCTGGGGCCGCGGCCCTTGAGCGCGGGGAAATTGTAACTCTCGCAGGTCTCGCCCCAGCCGCCGTCGTCATTTTGGCAACTCTCGAGCCAATCGCGGCCGCGGCGCACCCACTCTTCTTCCATGTTGGTGCCGATGGCGGCGAGGCCGCGCAGGGCCTGCCAGGTGCCGTAGATATAGTTCACGCCCCAGCGGCCGTACCAGGAGCCGTCGGACTCCTGGGTGCGCTTCATCATGGCCACGGCGCGGCGAACCACGATGCTCTGGCGGTCGTAGCCGATGTAGCCCAGGAGCTCCAGCACGCGTGCGGTGAGGTCGCTACAGGTGGGATCGAGGATGGCGTTGTGATCCGCAAAGGGCACGTGCTCGAGCCAAGCAGCGGTGACGTCCTTGTCAAAGGCCGCCCAGCCGCCGTCCTTGCACTGGAAGGCGAGGAGCCAATTCAGCGCGCGATCAAATTGCTCCTGGCGCGCGGTGCCGTCGCCCAGCGCGGGCACATGGCGCAGGGCCATGAGCACCATCATGGTGTCGTCGGTGTCGGGATAAAATTTATTCTCGCGCTCAAAGGCCCAGCCGCTCGGCTCCACGTCGGAGACGCGCATGGCCCAGTCCCCGCGGAAGCGCACTTCCTTCTTCTCCAGCCAGGCAGCGGCGCGCTGCAGGGCTTCGTCGTGGCCGGGCAGGCCGGATTCGGCCAGTGAGATGATGGTGATGGCGGTATCCCAGACCGGCGAGAGGCAGGGCTGGATGCGAAAATCCTCGGGGTCCTCCACGAAGAGCGTGGCGAAGTCTTCCTTCGCCTTGCGCACCACGGGATGATCGCCCGCGTAGCCAAGCGCCCGCAGGGACATCATGGCATTGAGCATGGAGGGAAAGATCGCCCCCAGCCCATCGCTGCCCGCGCCCATGCGCTCGACCATCCAATCCTCCGCGATCTTCAGCGCGCGCTGGCGCAGGGGATGAAAGGGAAAGCGATCGTAGATCTTCATCAGTTGATCGCAGCGCAGGAAGAAATTTTGCCAGGCCCAGAAGCGCGGCTGCTTCTTGAGCGAGAGGTCGGTGTTTTCCAGACCGGCGGGATACAGTTCGTGGAGCTGCTTGTCGGCCGGCAGCACGCGCACGGGCTTGAAGTGATTGAGAATGGTCAGCGGCGCGAGGATCGCCCGGGTCCAGGAGGACATCTCGGAGAGGTTGAAGAAGAACCACCGCGGAAAGAGGAAGATCTCCGGCGGGATGGTCGGCAGGTACTTCCAGGGAAACTGGCCCAGCAGCGCGAGGTAGAGCTTCCCGTAGGTATTCATCTGCGGGATGCCGCCGAGGCGCAGGATATTCGCGCGGGCGTCGCGCATCCAATGGGCATTGGGCGAGTGGCCCGCCAGCTTCATGGCAAAGTAGGCCTTCACCGAGGCGTTGATCTCGCTGGGCCCGCCGATGAAAATATTCCACCCGCCATCGCTGAGCTGCCGCTTGCGGATATGAGCGATGCATTTCTCCTGCAGCACGGGATCCACCTCGCCCAGCCAATGCATGTAGATGACGTAATCGCAGCACAGCGTGGCATCGACCAGGAGCTCCTCCTCCCAATTGCCATCCGCCTTTTGCTTGCGCAGGAGATTCCCCTGCGCGCGCTTCGCTGCGGCATCCAGAGACTCGATGCCGGGCAATACGGAAAGCTCGGGACTTTCGAAGGCCAGCACCTTGCGGGCGGCTGGCGTCATGCCGCGGCGGCGTCTTCGGCCTGCTTCACGGGACGGCCCGTCTTGTGGCCCTTGCCGGCGGAAACGCCGTTGAAGGCGTCCACTTTGGCGCCCTGAATGCGGCGTGCAGGCTTGGGACTGAAGTTAAACTTCATGTTCTCCCAGTTGTCGCCCATGCGGGAATCCTTGCCACCCAATGTCGCAGTGGGCTCGTAGCCGCAATGCACCATGCAATTTTCGCAGCGCTTGTCGCGGGCCTTGCCGTCGACCACGCCGTACTTTTCCCACTCGGTCTTCTCCAGCAGCTCGTTGTAGCTGGTGTAGTGACCATCGGTCATGAGATAGCAGGGAGCCTTCCAGCCGCGCACATTGCGGGTGGGAATGGCCCAAGCCGAGCAGGTGAGGTCGCGCTGGCCGGCGAGGAAATCCAGATAGATCGGCGTGCCAAAGAGCGTGTACTTCTGCCCCCACTCGCGGATGTTCTTAAACTTCTCCTTCGTCATCGCACGGGTCAGGAAGAAATTCTCCGGGTTCAGATTGAGGCGCTTGGCCATGTCTTCCTTGGCCGAGTCATAATCGTAGCCGGGCGAGATCGTGTGGCCGTCCACTCCGAGCCAGGAGAGGAAATCGTACATCTGCTCGATCTCGGCCATGTCGGTTTCCTTGTAAACCGTGGTGTTGGTCGCGACCTGGTAGCCGAGGATCTTCGCCATGCGCATGGCAAAGACGCATTCCTTGAACACACCCTCGCGCTCCACGATGAGGTCGTGCGTACGCTCCAGGCCGTCGAGGTGGACATTCCAGTACATGCGGCCGTGCGGAGCGATAACCGGCCGGGGAAATTCGCCCTTCGCCGCCTTGGTTTCCACTTCCTTGAGTTGCTCGGGCGTGATGAGTTCCTCCGAGACCAGCGTTTGCAGGATCGGCTTGATCTTTGCGGGGTTCTTGCTGAGCTCCAGCGCGAGATAATCCCGCATCTTTTTGCGCATGAAGAGCGCATTGGTGCAGATGTAAATGATGCGCCCCTGCTCGTGCAGCCCGGCCACCAATTCCTCGATTTGGGGATAAATGAGCGGCTCGCCACCGCAGATCGAGATCATCGGAGCGTTGCACTCCGCCGCCGCGCCGAGGCAATCCTCGAGCGGCATCACGTCCTTCAGGGAAGTCGAATACTCACGAATACGCCCGCAGCCGGTGCAGGTGAGATTGCAGGTGTGAAGAGGCTCGAGCTGGAGGACCGTGGCAAACTTCTCCACGCGCCGGAGCTTCTTGCCCACGATGTAACTGGCTATTTTAGCCGTCAAAGGCAAAGGAAAGCGCATAACCCGCGATTAGAAGGCCCAGCACGTTTTATGTCAATGCTGGGGGTCTGAAGGCGTTTAAACCCGGAAAATAGTACGGTTTACTCACGATATGCCTGGGGTAAGCTCTCTCCATGGGCGCTTGGTATTCTATTATTGTTTTACGAGAAGGAGCCAATCCTCCCGACGTTAGCAGGGGCGAAATTATGAACATCGATGCGCCGTGGGAAATGGTGATCACGATGGCGATGGTGGCGCTTCAAACGTATCCTGGAGCAGACGGGGTCATTGTCGTAGACGACATGGGCGTGACAAAGTGGGAGTGGCCTTTGCCCACAAAGGGGACCGAATAACAACGGCTCTCATCGCTCTCCAAAGCCCTGGAATTCCCCCAAAATCCGCCGTATATTGAGGAAGGAAAAGAAAGGCGTATATGACTCTCCTCAAGACCTTTACCATGAAGTGGTGGCAGACGGGGCTCTTCAAATGGGGCCTGCTCGCCCTCGGCATCGCGATCGGGGCCTACTGGCCCGCTTTCTTCGGCAGCTACCTGCCTCTGCTGGCCGTCGTGGCCGTGCTCTGCCTTGGGTACATCAGCTATCTCTGGTGGAAGCAATAGTGCCCCACCGGCAAGATTCCCAAATCAACCGACCCGCTGGCGCTCCCGAAAGAGCGATCTAATCGATCGAAAAGCCGGCCACCCGGCTGTCTTTGTCGATAAACACCTTGGCCAGTAGTTCACCCTTTCCATCGCGGAAGGAGAGCTTCCACAGATACAGGTCGTATGGACCCTGCTTCAAGCTGGCGAGGTACTGCGCGGTGTAGCCCTCCTGCATGCGGGGCGAGAGCTGGGCCGAGACCTTGGTTGCCATCTCCTGGGTGAGGCCTTTTTGAAAAGCCTCGCTGCCGCCGATGAGCATGCCCTGATAGTTCCCAGTCTGCACCGAGTTCATCAGATTACCAAAAATGGTCTGCGCCCGCGCCGGGGCATCCTCGGCCCGAAGCACAGGCAAGGCTGAGAGAAAAAGCAGGATCGCCAGCAGGGAGCTCTTCATCATTTCGGCATCTGAGCGGGAATCCCGAGTTTTTCAAGAATTCTGGGAATGTTGACATGCTCGCTCACCAGCTCCTGGATGCGGTCGATCTTCTCCACGTCGCCGGGAAGGGTTTTCACCGTCATCGAGTGGATGCGGCTCGCGATGCTGTAGCTGTCCATGGCCGAGCCGATGATGGGAAGCGGGCACTCCTTCATCAGTTCCATGATGCGCTCGCCCGGCCGCAAATTATCGGAGAGAACGATGCCGCAAAGCGGACCTCCATCTTCTTCGCGCGAGCGGCTCAACGCGGCCAGCACGATATCTTCGCGGTCTCCCGGCACCACGAGCAGCGTATCGTCGGCGACGCCGCGGAAGACATTCGCCGCACTCATCGCGCCGATCATCACCTTTACCACGTGGTTGCGGCCCAGTTCCTGGCCATGGAAAAAATCGCCCTTCACATGCGTGCACACCTGGTCGAGCGTGGGCTGAGCCAGCATGCTCTCGCGGGGAATCACCCCGAGCAATTCCAGGCCCAGCCGCTCAAAGCCCCGCCGCGCGATATCCGCGATGGAGTTCATTTTCTCCGGCAGCGCCTTGTTCATTACCACGCCGATCACCTCCACGCCTTCCTTGGCGAAGAGCGCCGCATTCAGCGCCGCCTCGTCGATTGGCCGGCCGATGCCCGCCGGGGTGATGAGCAGCACCTTGCTGTGCAGAATCTTCGCCACGCGCGCATTGGACAAATCAAACACGCTGCCCACGCCAGCATGCCCGGTGCCTTCGATGATGGAAAAATCCTTCTCCCACGCCGAGCGATCAAACGAACGCTGGATGCGCTTGGTCAGCGCATCGTTGTTCGCGTGATTGATGTAGCGCCGCGTGAACTCAGGCTCCACCGCGATCGGGCTCATGTCCTCGATCGGCACCTCCGTGCCAAAGGTATCGCGGATCAGTACACTGTCCTCATCGATCTGCTTGCCCTCGATCTCAATGAACCGCTGCCCCACCGGCTTGATAAAGCCGATGCGGTTAAACGTCGTCCCGAGCGCCGAGTACAACCCCAGGGAGGTCGTGGTCTTGCCGGTATTCTGCTCCGTCGCGGCAATGAAGACTCGGGGCGTATCGACGTTCACGGCGGGGAAGGTATCCTGTGTTACGCTCAGGCCACCTCGGGCTCTTCAGCCGGATAGAGCTTGCGATACTCGATGGCCTGAAGGCCCACGACCGCCGCCACCGCCGCAATATCCGCGGGCGAGGCGCCACGCGAGAGATCCGCCGCCGGCTTGGAAAGCCCGAGCAGGATCTGGCCGTAGATCTTGGCCCCGGCGACATACTGCAAAAGCTTGGCTGCGATGTTGCCGCTGTTCAGGTCGGGGAAGACCAGCACGTTGGCCTTGCCGCCGACCAGGCTCGCGCCCATTTTCTTCTCGGCGAGTTCCGGCACGAGGGCCGTATCCGCCTGCATCTCCCCATCCACCGCGATCTCAGCTCCGAGATTATCGGCCAATTGACGCGCAATCGCCACGGCACCCGCGACCTTCTCCGTCGAGGCCGTTTTGGCGCTACCCTTGGTGGAGAAGCTCAGCATGGCCACGCGCGGGCGTTTGCCGAAAACCTGCCGTGCCACCATGCCGGTCTGCACTGCGATGGAGGCGAGTTGCTGCATGTCGGGCTCGGGGACCACGCCGCAATCCGCGAGGAAAAGCACGCCATCGTCGCCGAGTTCCTTGTTCGGAACCTCCGCAATCACGCAGCCCGAGATGAGCGGCGCATGCGGCAGCGGCTTGACCAATTGGATCAACGGACGCAGCAGCGACCCGGAGTAGCTGTTCACGCCGCCGACCAGTGCATCGACCTGCCCGTATTGCAGCATCATGGCCGCAAAGAAATTCGGGTTCATCATCAAGGTACGCGCATCGTTGATGCCGATCTTCTTGTACCGCGCGAGCTTTTCCAGCCGCTCGGCAAAGAGCGGGAGATCCTCGGAGGTCTCGGGATTGATGATCGCAACGTGGTCGAGGCTGGCCTTTTCGGCCAGGGCTACGCGCTCGATCACATCCCGCTTGCCGATCAGCACAGGGATGCCGGCGTCTTTTTCGTAGAATAGGTGGGAAGCACGAATCACCCGTGGATCGTCCCCGTCCGGGAACACGATGCGCTTCGGGTGCCGCTTCAGCTTGGCAAAAATCGATTCAATAAAACTCATGGCTGTTGCAACAAACCCTGAAGGTGAAAGAGAATGCCGCCGGAAACAAGATGGAACTGCTCACCCGACATCGCCACGTCTCTTTCCCGAGACGTCCGCTCCTCATGGGAATCCTCAATATCAATGACGATTCCTTCTCCGGCGACGGAAAGCTGGACCCAAAGTGGGCTCTCGCCCGCGCTCGGGAAATGGCCGAGGCCGGGGCCGATATCATCGACGTGGGCGGCGAAAGCGCCCGCACCAACCGCGCCGCCATTTCCCCCCAGGAGGAACTCGACCGCATTGGACCTTTCATCGAGGGGTTCGACAGTCTGTGGAATGACGTGCGCCCCCGCGATGCGCAACAGGTTTTCCCTCCCCTGCTCTCCCTCAACACCTGGCGCCCCGAAGTCGCCGGCCCCGCCCTCGCGCTTGGGGGCGATCTGCTGAACGACATCAGCGCCCTGCCCGACGACCAAAATGCCCGCATCTGCGCCGAGACCGGGGCCGCGCTGCTCATCATGCACTCCCAGGGCGCACCCAAGGTGAGCCACAAGCACCTGCAATACGAGGACATCATGGCGGAACTGCACCGCTTCTTTGCGGAAAAGATCGCCCTGGCGGAAAAAGCCGGTGTGCCACGCGACTCCATCATCCTCGATCCCGGCATCGACTTCGCCAAGCAGGCCCCCGACAACCTGCGCATCTACCGCGAGTTGGAATCCCTCAACAGCTTCCGGCGCCCCATCCTGCTGCCTGTCTCGCGCAAGAGCGTCATCGGCCGGGTGCTCGAGATCAAGGACCCCGCCGAGCGCGACCACGCCACTGCCGCCTGCATCGTCTCGGGCATGCTGCGCGGGGCCGCCATCTTCCGCGTGCACAATATCGAGATGGCCTGGCGCGTCATCGGCTCGATCCACCAACTCGAGGCGACCTAAATGCGATACGTCTTCCTCGCGGCCCGCATCGTCCTCGCCGGGGTGTTCCTCTACGCGGGCATCATCAAGGCCTCCGCCAGCGCCCACTTTGCGGTCACCCTCATGCCCTTCACCATCCTGCCGCAGGATTGGATCGGTCTCATTGCCTTCGCTCTTCCGCTGGTCGAAATCCTCGCCGCCATCCTCCTGCTCATCCCCCGCACCAGCCCCTACGGTGCCGCTCTGGCACTTCTCCTCAGCGTGGCCTTCATCAGCCTCCTCGGCTGGGCCCTGCACAACGAAATCATCGTCGCCTGCGGCTGCTTTGGTCAGGATGAAACGCCCTCGGCGGAAAAGATGCAGATGGCCACCGGGAGGGACGTAGTTCTCAGCGTAGTTGCCCTAGCCATCTTTCTCCAAGGTCTGCCCCAAGTGATTAAGGACCTTTATCGAATCAAGAACCTCTTCTGGAAAAAAGCTCAGAAGATTTAACCACGCCTTACGTCTTGGAGGCACTCGTAAAGACGACAACCCCGCGATAGATCACATCAACGTGATCACCTTGAGTCCGAAAGCGCAGTTCGTCGCTTAAACTGCTTGGGTAGAGATGCTGCCGAATCGGGACATAGCCGCGGAGTATCCACCAGGCTTTGTCCTTATTCCTCGGGGGGTCTTTGATCTGCTCGTAGCAGTACAGGCCGCCCATGTCGGTACCTCGCGGACCATTCCACGCCAAAACGAAGATCCAGAGGGCCGAGCCCTGATTGACGTGATAAATCCGGTAGCCGTTGGAAGGGTCCTGACCAGCCCACTTATATTTGGCCGCCAGGCTCGCCCTGATCTGCGACTCAATTTCGGAATCCGATGAAACTCCCGTGATTCCATAATCAAGGGCTAGCCCGGCAATGGGCGTATCTTGCCCGACTTCGGATCTGTGGACGTCCTTGCAACCTCCCACAAAAACCAGGACCACCATAGCCGCGACGGCAGTGACCGTCTTAAGAAAGGTGGCCGACATAAATTACTGCCGCACCGGAATCCCCCGGTCGGCCAGAAACTCCTTCGCCTCCGCAATGCGGAACTTCCCAAAGTGGAAGATGCTGGCGGCGAGGACGGCGTCGGCCTTGCCGCGGTCCAGGACGTCGGCGAGGTGGCGGAGTTCGCCGGCGCCGCCGCTGGCGATCACTGGGATATTCACCGCGCCGCTCACGGCGGCGGTGAGTTCGATATCGTACCCGTCGCAGGTGCCGTCGGCGTCCATGCTGGTGAGCAGGATCTCGCCCGCGCCGCGCTTTTCCACTTCCTTGGCCCAGGAGACCGCATCGAGCTCGGTGGCGTTGCGGCCGCCGTGGGTGTAGATGCGCCATTTACCGGGGCCGTCGCGCTTGGCGTCCATCGCCACCACCACGCACTGCGATCCAAAGGCCTGGGCGGCCTCGGTGATGAGTTCGGGGTTGTTGATGGCCGAGGTGTTGACGCTCACCTTGTCGGCTCCGGCGAGGAGCATGGTGCGGAAATCCTCCACGGTGCGGATGCCGCCGCCCACGGTGAGCGGCATGAAGCATTGCTCCGCCGTTTGCCTCACCACTTCGACCATGGTGGCGCGGTTGTCGCTGGAGGCGGTGATGTCGAGAAAGACCAACTCGTCCGCGCCCTGCGCATCGTAGGCCTTGGCGCATTCGACGGGATCGCCCGCGTCGCGCAGGTCGAGAAACTTCGTCCCCTTCACCACGCGGCCATTGGTCACGTCGAGGCATGGGATGATTCTTTTGGAGAGCATGCTTCACCTGTCGCGCGGGAAAAAAGCCTTTGCGAGACTAAATTGTTGATTTGAGCGTGTAGTCCTTTAGTTTCCGCTCGATTCGTGCCGGACTGGAGCGCGAAAGGGATACGTTTAATGGAAGCCACCATCCGCCAACGCTGTTTGACTCTTCTGGCCCTCGCCGCCACGGGCGCAGCTCTGCTTCTGCTGCAAGGTTGCGCCGAGGGCTTTGGCTCGGGTGCGGGCCATTTTGATACAGTGGTGATCGATGCCGGCCACGGTGGGCACGACCAGGGCGCCAAGGCGAAGTCGGGCGACTGGGAAAAGACCCTCACCCTGGATACGGCCAGCCGGGTGGCGAAGATTCTCCGGGCCAATGGCCTCCGCGTAATCGAGACCCGCACGACCGATACCTTCATCCCGCTTTCCACTCGCTCGGATACCTCGAACCGGATCGCCGACAGCGTCTTCGTCAGCATTCACTACAACTGGGCCCCGCGCTCCGGGCCTCATGGGATTGAGATCTACTACTTCAATGCGCGCAACTCCAAGCGGATGGCGGCCAATGTCCTCAACCGGGTGATTACGGCCTACCCGACGATCAACCGCGGGGTGAAGCGGAACAATTACCATGTGCTGCGCACCAACCGGCGGCCGGCCATCCTTTGCGAGCTGGGGTTTGTTTCGAGCCCGCAGGACAATCGGTACCTGCAGAATCCCGAGTATCGGCAGCGGCTGGCGGAGCGGGTGGCGGCGGGTATCCTGGCGGAGAAGCAGGGGTCTTCGCCCTAGCTGGCGATCAGCGCGGTGAGGTCGGCGGGGAGCGGGCTTTCCCAGCTTTGGGTGTCCAGGGTCATCCTGGCGCAATGGAGGGCGTGCCTTGGGAGCCAGAGGGCGCGGGCGTGGTCTTCGGTCCAGCCGTGTTCGATGAAGTTGAGGTAGTGGTGGCTGCCCTTGGCGTAGAGCTTGTCGCCGATGATGCAAGAATTCACATACGCCAGATGAACTCGGATCTGGTGGGTCCGGCCGGTTTTTGGGAAGCATTTTACTAACGCAAACTTCTCTCCATTAGAATTTTGCATCTTTTTTAGGAGCTGAAATTTGGTACATGCTTCGGCACCTTGAGGGTGGACGGCTCGTTTTAGCCAGACGTCGGATTCGGCGACCTCGCCGAGGCGGAGGATGGGTTGGTCGACGGTGATCTCGTCCCAGTCGGGCCAGCCGAAGACGAGGGCGAGGTATTCCTTGGCGATGAGACCTCGTTGCATAGCGATTCCAGCGTATCGTGCTGCGGCGGAGGATTTTGCGATCAACACAACGCCGCTGGTCTCGCGGTCGAGGCGATTGATGATGGAAATCTGGCCGCCGGTGGCGAGTTCGTAGCGAAGCATCTCGTTGAGGCCATCCCAAAGCGTCCGGGGGCCGCCGGGCTTCGTAGGGTGCACGAGGAGGCCGGCGGGCTTATCGACCGCCAGAAAGTCCTCGGTTTCCCCAAGGATGCCAAACTCCGCTTGATTCTCCGTATTCACAGACCCACCCTCATCTTACATGATCCGCCTCGAAAAGGTCACCCGAATCTACTCCCAGGGCGAACGCCCCGTCCGCGCCTTGGACGATGTGAGCCTGGAAATTCCCGATGGGGAGTTTGCCGCCATCACGGGCCCAAGCGGCTGCGGGAAGAGCACGTTGCTTCACCTGCTGGGCGGGCTCGATCAGCCGGATACGGGGGAAATCTGGGTGGGCGACCTCCCGCTGCACCGGGCAGGAGACAAGGAACTGACCAAATACCGGCGGCAGGACCTGGGGATCGTGTTTCAGTTTTTCAACCTCCTCCCGGCCATGACGGTGGCGGAAAACGTGGAGTTGCCCCTGCTGCTGCGAGGTGATCCGTCCCGCCAGACCCGGCCCCGGGTGGTGGAGATGCTGGATCTGGTCGGCTTGAGCGACCGGGCGGGGCACTTTCCGCACCAGCTTAGCGGGGGCCAGATGCAGCGCACCGCCATCGCCCGGGCCCTCGCGGGAGCGCCCCGGCTGATCCTGGCCGACGAGCCCACAGGAAACCTCGACACGGAGAATGCCGCCCTCGTGACGGATACCCTCCTAAAGATTGCTTCCCAAAAAATCGTCACACTGGTTATTGTGACCCACAGCGAGGTACTGGCCGGGCTGGCGCCTCGCCACATTCGCATGCTCGATGGAAAAATCATCCAACCCCATTAATTGTGACGACGAGATTCTGGCCAAGTTCAAGATCTTCGCCGATCTGAGCCACGAGGAGCTCACCACCCTCATTGGTCAAAGCACGATCACCCATCCCGTCGCCGGGGAAAAAATCATCCGCGCCGGTGATTCCGGCCACAGCATGTACGTGATCCTCAAGGGCAGCGTGCAGGTCACGGCCCCCAGCGAGAACGAGGAGATCGACCTGGCAACCCTTTATCCCGGCGACTTTTTTGGCGAGGTCGCCCTGGTGGACGACGGCCCCCGCTCGGCAAATGTCACGGCCCTGGAAGATTGCGAATTGCTCGGCATTACCCGCATGACTCTCGGCATTTTGGCGGGCCTCCAGCCCGGCGCAGCCATTCAAATTCTGGCCGCGATCGGCCGCTCTCTCGTCGCCCGCGTGCGGACGGGGAATCAAAAATACATGGACTTGATCCTGTTGGGGCGTCAAATCTCTTAGCCTCAGCATCAGACCCAGCCCTGCTGTCTTCGGTCCGCCGACGACGCAACGGCCTCTCGCAGCAATCTCTATATCGTGGACAAACAACGTACTTTAGCATCATCCGCCAGCCTTTCCGGCACCGCTCTCCATACCGGAGAGAAGGTCACACTCACCCTGCATCCGGCGCCCATTGGGCACGGTTTCAAGTTCAAGCGCAGCGACCTTCCGGACGAACCGATCATCGAGGCCAAGGCGGAGAATGTTAAAACGGTCGAGCGCTCCACCACGATCGTCCAAGGCAACGTCAAGATTCACACCGTCGAGCACGTCATCTCGGCCCTCTCCGGCATGGGCGTGGACAATGCGCTGATCGAGATGGACGCCAACGAGCCGCCGATCGGCGACGGCAGCGCTGCGGCGTACGTCGAAACCATCAAGAAGGCCGGCATCGTGGAGCAGGACGCACCCCGCGCCTTCATCGAAATCCGGGAGCCCGTCTCCGTGCTGGTGGGCGATTCGATCATCACCATTTTGCCCGACACCAAGTTCCGCATCTCCTGTACCCAGGTCGGACCCGAGGGCCGCTTTACCCAGTATCTCAGTGCCGAGATCACGCCGGAATTTTACGAGACCCAGCTCGCGCCCGCCCGCACCTTTGTTTTTTACGAGGACGTAAAGCCGCTCATGGACAAGGGCTTGATCAAGGGTGGCAGCCTGGAAAATGCGGTGGTCGCCCGCGGTGACAGCGTGCTGAGCAAGGAGCCGCTGCGGTTTCCGGACGAATTCGTGCGCCACAAGATCCTCGATATCGTGGGCGATCTTGCCCTGACCGGCCGCCGCCTGCGCGGCCATGTGGTGGCGGTGAAGCCCGGCCACGGCCCGAATACGGAGGCCGCCCGCGCTCTGATCAAAAAAGCCGCGGAAGGCGTGCCCGCGGCGCCAAAGCCCGCGCCTCCCGCCGGGACCATGCTGGATGTCAACGACATCATGAAGCTGCTGCCGCATCGTTATCCCTTCCTCATGGTGGATCGCATCATTGAGCTCAGCGACGACATGCGGGCGGTGGGCGTGAAGGCCGTGACGATCAACGAACCCTATTTCCAGGGCCATTTCCCAAATCACCCCATCATGCCGGGCGTGCTACAGATCGAAGCCATGGCGCAGGTCGCGAGCATCGTGATGATGCGCCGCACCGAGAACGCCGGAAAAATCGGCTACCTCATGGCGGCCGACGAGGTGAAATTCCGCAAGCCGGTGGTGCCGGGCGACACGCTCTTCATCGAGTGCGACATGCTCAGCGCGAAGAAGCGCCTCGGCAAGGCGAAGTGCCGCTGCCTGGTGAATGGCGAGGTGGTCTCGGAATCCGAACTGCTCTTCGGCCTGGTCGATCAGTAATCGACTCCGCTCTCACGCCTGCATGATTCATTCCACGGCCATCATTGACCCCAGCGCCCGCGTTGGTGACAACACCGAGATCGGTGCGTACTGCGTCATTGGCCCAGCGGTCACCATTGGAAGCGGCTGTTCTCTTTCCAACCACGTCAGCGTGGCCGGCCCCACCACAATCGGCGACGACAATGTTTTCTTTCCCTACACCTCGATCGGGCAGCGTTCGCAGGATTTGAAATACGCGGGAGAGCCGACGTATCTCGAGATCGGGAGCCACAATAGTTTCCGTGAGTTTTGCACGGTGAACCGCGGGACGGCGCCGGGTTCCAAGACGGTCATCGGTGATCATAATAACTTTCTCGCCTACTCGCATGTGGCTCATGATTGCACGGTGGGGAGTCATGTAATCTTCTCCAACAACGGCACTCTGGCCGGGCATGTGACGGTCGAGGATTACGCCGTAATCGGCGGGCTTAGCGGGGTGCATCAATTCTGCCGGATCGGCAAGCATGCCATTCTCGGTGGGTGCACGAAGATTGTGCAGGATGTGCCGCCTTTCATGATTGCGGATGGCAATCCGGCGGAGATTCGCAGCATCAATCAGGTGGGGATGGAGCGGCGGGATTTTGCGCCGGAGGAGATCCGTTCCCTGCGGGAAGCCTATCGGCTGATTTGGCGGACGGAGTTGAACGTGAAGCAGGCCTGTGCGGCGATTCGCGAGCAGATTCCGATGAATCCGCATTTGGAGCATTTGCTGACGTTTATTGAGTCGAGCAAGCGGGGGATTGTAAGGCGGAATAGCTAAACCCGGCGGCTGGTGTTGGGGACGGATTAGGGCTCACACCAAGGCGCTTCGCTCAAGACAAAGAACACCAAGGGGGAGCCAGAAATCTGTCTCGAGGCGGGGAAAGATCTGGATAGCACCTCCGGGTGTAGCCGTCCGTCCCACAGGCGGAACGATAGATCCCCGCTCCAAAAGCCTCTTCCGCCTTGCTCTTTGAAGAGCCGCGCGGTACTCGCCTAAGGCCATGGAGCCATTCCGGCCGAACTATGGCAAACGCCCGCCGCGCCTTTCGCGAATCTTCGACCATCTTCGGCCTTTTTATTTTGTTACGTTCAACACCCGGAACCGCACGCCGGTTCTCGCCACGCCTGCGAATCACGAAGCCTTTGTGACCTTCTGCGAAAAGGCGCTGGAACGAGACATCGCCGTGGGACGCTACGTTTTGATGCCGGACCATATCCACCTCTTCGTCGTCTTTCCAGAAGCGGATATGACACTCACTCGATGGGTTCATATTTTAAAAACCGTGCTGGGCAAGAAGCTCGCGGAGGCGGGCATTCCGCTACCGCATTGGCAGGAAGGATTTTTTGACCACCTGCTCCGTCAAAGCGAGAGTTATGGCCAGAAATGGGAATACGTGCGGAAAAATCCGGTGCGCGCCGGGCTTTGTGAAACGCCGGAGGATTGGCCGTATCAGGGGGAGATTTCGAGGGTGGAGTTTTAGGAAACTTTGCAGCAGGTCGGATTTGTTCCTCCTTTCGGAAGGACGGCACAGAGTGCCGTGGCTACACCCAGAGCGTGTTTTAGGAGACGCCGCAGATTCTTTGGAGGGATTCGGCGCCGGCGGAGAAGCTTAGTTTTTCGACGGCTACTTCGCGGGTTCGGGCCATGGCACCGATGTAGATGCGCTCGTCTTTCATCAGCTTTTCCGCGATGTCGACGACCTGGCGGGCAGTGCGGCCGAAGCCGCAGGTGTCGGCAAAGACCAGCCGCTCGATGGCTCCGTCGCCGCCTACGCAGGGCATGCGGCAGAGCAGGGCGTCGCCTGCCACTTGTCCAGGGACGGCACTGCGATCGAGTTGGAAAACAATGCGGTGCTTGGCCATAAGGCGCAGGTAGTCGACATAGGACAGGGGGCCGGGCACCACGTTGATTTCGCTGGAGATCATTTTGAGGTAACGCTCCCCTCGCCCGCCGTCGGCGTTCAAGACCGTCACGGGTTCGCCCAGCTTGGAGGCCAGTGAGACGGCCAGTGCGTGGTTTCGGGAGGGCACGTCAAACTCGCGGGTGCCGATGAAGATGCCCTTGCGCTCAGTGATGGCGTGCGAAAAATTCCACGCCGCTTCTTCCACGGGATATGGGGTGGGCATGAATTCGCCACCCTTCGCGCCGGCGGCCTTGTAGAGTTCCTCCAACTCGGGGGTGCTCGCGATATAGCCATCGGCGAGCTCGCAGAGTTCCTTCAATTTCTCATAGCGCCAGGAGGCGGCGAGGCTCTCGGCCACTTGATGCAGACCCGATTCCTTCCAGGAGATGAGCGCCTTTTTGCCTTCCTTGTGGGCCTCCCGCACGGCCTTGATGGCCGCATCGAGGCCATTGACGCGGAGGAGGATCAGGACGGTTCCGACGGACTCGGGGATTTCCTTCCAGGCTTGAAAAAATCCTCCGCGACAGCAGGCGGCGTAGGCGTGGTAATTGATGGGCGCATGGCCTTCATCCGACGGGGAACCGGCCCCATTGGGAAAAAGCCTCTTCTTGTCGCGGCCACCGGGATTCAGCACCGCAAAATATCCAGCCGACTCAAGTCCATCCCGGCCTCGCTGCAAAGTATCTGGCATTTATGGGCTATCCTTAACCAGCTGCTGCGTTGAAAAAAGCCCGAATTCAAAAGCATTTTCCCGAGCAATCTCATTTGAGCTTCGCTCGCGCCGCGGAGTGCGTAAGATGAGCCGCCTGTGAACAGGCATCCTGCGCCACCCTCGGCCGAATCGGATAATCTCCGCCGTTCCGTGGGGTTTGCCGGCGTGCTGGGGCAATCCATCGCGGGAGTTGCGCCAACCACCACGCCCACGATCAATGTGATTCTGATTTTTGCGGTGGCGGGCAGCGGATCGTGGATGGCGTATCTTATTGCGACGCTGGCGGTGCTGCTGGTGGCGGGCAATCTGGTGCCGCTGTCGCGACGTTTCTCCGGGGCGGGATCGCTCTCGGAGCTGGTGGAGCACGGGCTGGGACGATACGGGCGACTCGCCACGGCGTGGAGTTTGCTGCTGGCGTATCTCACGGTCTCGGTGGCCACGCTGGGTGCGTGCGTCAACTATCTCTCGGTTTTGAGCGGCTGGGCGGGATTTTCGCTTCCCACGCTCTGCTGGGTGGTGCTGGTAGCCACGCTCGCGGCCAGCCTTTCTTGGCGCGACATCCGCATTTCCACGGGTTTGATGCTCACGCTGGAGTGTATCTCGATCACGCTGGTGTTTCTGCTGGGGATCCGAATCATGGTGCGGCAAGGCATTGCGATGGATTTCTCGCAGCTTCAATTGGGCAGCCTGACTTCGGGCGGCATGGGGCCGGCGCTGTTGATCGGGGTGCTGAGCTTTGTGGGATTTGAAGCGGCTTCCACTCTGGGCGATGAAGCTCGCAAACCTCTGCGCGATATTCCGCAGGCGCTACTGCTCACTCCGCTGCTCTCGGGGGCGTTCTTTGTTTATTCCTCGTATGTGATCGTGATGGGGTTCATCCAGTACAAGATTCCGGTGGGAACCAGCAAGGACCCGCTGGATCTGCTGGCGAAGGCGGTGAATCTGCCGGGGCTGGGCATTCTGGTGGCGGTTGGTGCGGCGATCAGTCTTTTCGGCTGCGTGATTGCCACGATGGTTGCCTCTTCGCGCATGGCGTTTTCGCTGGCGCAGGATGGTGCGCTGCCGGCGAAGCTTGGGCACTTGAGCGGACCACACTCTGCTCCCCAGCGCTCCCTGGGGCTTTGTATCGGGATCATCTCCGTGCTGGCGCTGGCTTTGGTGGCCATCCATGCCAAGCCGCTTGATATTTATGATTGGATGGGGACGTTTGGGACTTTTGGATGTATTGCGGCTTATGCGCTTACTTGCGTGGCGTCGCCCATCTTTTTGTACCGGCAAGGGGAGCTGAAATCGTACCACGTTGTGCTGTCTGTGCTGGCGCTGCTGGTACTGGGGTATGTGCTGTTTGCGTCGGTATATCCGGTGCCGAGCTGGCCATCGAATATTTTGCCGTGGGTGTTTGTTGGGTTGTTGGCGGGTGGGTTTGTCTATTCGTTGCTTTGGCAACGCTGGCGGGCGAGCTAGGGGATTTGCGGCGGGTGGGTTGGTTTTTGGAGAGTTTCCTTGGGAGACGGCCCGCCGGGCCGAACCTCGGCAGAGCGAGGTAACTACAGCAAGTGCGCTTCCCGCCAGGCCGGGAAGCGTAAGGTGCTCGGCGTGACATATACGCTGATTTAATCAGCGTTCACCAAGCGTTCGCTACTTAGGGAGGAACGGGAAGATACTTCCTGCGCGGGCGATTTCTTTTCCGAAGGCGGTGCTCATATAAGCCTCGTCGGGGATGATGCCCACTCGGCCGAGGTCCAGGCGGTCGGCGTCCCAGCAGGTGCCGATGGTGGGATTGTCGGAGTGGCCTTCGTCGGTGTGGCCGATGCAGGCGTCGCGCAGGAGTGCGAAGCGAGCGTCGTCGAGGGTGAAGAGCTTTCCTCTCAATTCCGCGGCATAGATGGCTCCGCGCTCGCCGTGTCCGTCGTCGGTGCCTTTGTTGATACGCATCGAATCGTGGAAGAGGGCGAAGAGTTTTACGATCGTGACGTCGGCGTCGGTTCGCTGGGCGAGCAAGAGGCCGTTTTGCTCGACCCGACGCCAATGGGCGGAGCCGTGAATGGAATATAAACTACCCGCGTATTGCGCGGTGACGGTGTCCCAGAGCAGCTGGAAGTCGATTTCCATTATGGGGTTCTCAAAGTCGATTTGTGTTTTGCTCGTTTGCTTAACCAAAGCATTATTTTTTCCGTTGCCCCGAGTGAGCAAGAGCAATTGCTGCGACCCGCTTCGGGGTCGGTTTTATTTTATAGAGATATCAGGGGATGTCGTCCGGCAGCGGCCGGACTCAATCCCCTGCTACCGTAGCTGGGATGCCTTCAGCATCCGGTGAACTCTCGCGACGGGAAATGGCCGCTTCACATGAGTCAGCGGTTCCTTAAGCTTTGCCTGCCGCGGCCAACTCCGCCTTGTGCTGATCCCAGAGGGTGTTCATTTCCTCGGGGGTGGCGTCTTCGATTTTGCGGCCTTGGGCGGTGATGGCGGCTTCGACGGCGCGGAAGCGGCTGACGAATTTCTTGGTGGCGGCGACGAGGGCGGTTTCGCTGTCGACGTGGGTCTTGCGGGCGAGATTGACCACGCTGAAGAGGAGGTCGCCGAGTTCATCCTCGGTCTGGCGGGCCTTGCCGGAGGCCATGGCTTCGCGGAGTTCGGCGATTTCCTCCTCGATCTTGTCGAGGATGGGGGCGGCTTCGGCCCAATCGAAGCCGACGCGGGAGGCTTTCTTTTGGGCGTTTTGGGCGAGCAGGAGCGCGGGGGATGAGGTGGAGAGGCCGTCCATGATGGAGGCGCGGTCGCCTTTTTCGGCGCGCTTGATTTGTTCCCACTGCTTGAGGACTTCGGCGGTGTCACCGGCCTGCTTGTCGCCGAAGATATGGGGGTGGCGGCGGATCATCTTTTCGCAGATGCCTTCCACAATTTGATCGAAGGAGAAGGCCTGGCGCTCGCCGGCCATGTGGGCGTGCATGACGACGTGCAGGAGCAGGTCGCCGAGTTCCTCGCGGAGGTTGGCGTCGTCGGATTTCTCGATGGCCTCGATGGTCTCGTAGCATTCCTCGACCAGGGCGGCGCGGAGGGATTCATGCGTCTGCTCCTTGTCCCAGGGGCAGCCATCCGGGGCGCGCAGTCGCGCCACAATTTCCAATAACCGAGAGACGTCGCTCATATGCGCCAAAGAGAGGAATTGCCCGAGCCGAACTCGCTGACCTCTTCGGAGGAGGTGCGGCAAACGTAGAAGGTAAGGCCCGACACGACGACGAGAGTGCCCACGTACACGATGCAAGCGAACCAGGCGGGCATCGCCTGCACGGCGAGTTGATGATAGAAAACGGTCCAGGAAGTGATCGGCTCCTTGGCGTGAACGAAGATCTTGAGGGTCCAGGCGATGAGGATGATGGCGAAAATGAAGACGTAGTTTCGCTTCAAGCGCCGGCCGACGGCCTCGAGCTTGCTGATCTTGAAGGAGGGCAGGATCAAATCCTCACAGACCATGCGGCGCCATTCGCCATCGAGCAGGTTGCTGCTTTGCGAGACGATGGGCACGAGGAAGTGGGACTCCAGCATGCGCACGCGACCGCGGAAGGCGTCGTAGAAGCGATACCGGCGGGACTCGATCCAGAGCATGATCCAGACGATGGCGAGATTGAAAAAGAAGATGACGTGGGGCACCTGCGGATAGGTGAAGGCCACGGTGATGATGGCGGTGGTGCTGGTGATGGCCCACTGGGTGGTGGTATCGAGCCGCTGCCGCCAGATCATGATGCGACCGAGCTCGCCCCGGTAGAAGTGCGACATCGCATTGACGTAGCAGGGGTCTTTCAAGTTGGGCGTGGGCATGCCCGAGGTGTCTTGTTCTTGTCGGGAAGGGTCTTGGGGTGTCTCCATGATTTAGCGGCGACCCTCCTTTTCGAGGAGAGCCACGCGGGCGCGTTCCAATTTTTCGCGCTCGCCCCGCGTGAGGCTGGCAATGCCTTCCTTCGCGATCTTGTCGAGGATGGGGTCGATGGAATCGTGAAGGCTGTATTCCTCATCGTCCTTCGAGTCCTCCAGTTCGCGGCGCACCACTTTGAGGTGCTTTTGGGAATGTTTCCTGGCGGCGAAGGACTTGAAGGAGGGCAACGAGGGGAGCGACATGCCCTGCACGCCTTCCTTGGCCATCCAGAAGAGGGCCACGCTGCACTCCGTCCAAAACATGCCGAGGCCGATCCAATCGTGCGAGGCCATCATCATCAGTGAATAAACCGAGACCAGCACGAGGCCGATCCAGCGGGCCTCGATGCCGAAGAAGATTTGCACGCGGGGATAAATCAGCACGAAGGCCAGGAAGACCGCAAAACTGGCGGTGCAGCCTTCGCCTCCGAGCAGGAAAGGAGTAGGCACTTTGCACAGGCTCAGGATGGTCAGGAAGATTGGCACAGCAACCACGAGGGCCACATACAGAAAAGCAAACTGCTTTCGCCCAATGAATTGCTCCACTTGCTGACCAAAGGCAGCCAACATGTAAATCTGGATAACCACCCCGAGATAGGCACCCGGATTGGTATAAACAAAAGCGTAGGTGAAATACTCCCAGAGATGAAACGAGCCCACGGCCGAGGCGGTGGAAAAGAGCAACTGCCCGAAGAAACCGGACAGCCCAATCGTCATACCGAGAGCGGAGATAACCAGACAAGCGGCATGGGCAATGGCGAGCGCTGTCGACAGATAAATCGGCAGCCGACCGATCCACCCGAGCGGCTCGTACTGACCGAAGTTCCGGTTTGCTATCATCTGAGACTGCGAATTTAATTCCAGTACGGAGCCGAAACAAGCAGGAATCTGACCCTCTCCTTCCCTCTTTCCTTATCCTCGCCGTCTCGAATACGCTTTCCCTACCCTCTTTGAGGGAAGAGAATCATTAAAGCTCATGAAGACACCAGCCGCCTCCAGCGTCCTAGGGACGAAGAAATCGACCAAAACCGCCGTTCTGAAGTGGGTGAACGAAGTGGCCGCCCTGGCCAAACCCGACTCCATCTTCTGGTGCGACGGATCGCTCGAAGAAGACAAGCTGATGCGTAACCGCATCGTGGAATCCGGCGCCGGGCTCTGGCTCGACCCGAAGCTTCGCCCCAATTCGCTCCTCGTACGGAGCGATCCGCGCGACGTGGCCCGGGTGGAACAGCGCACGTTTATCTGTTCCCGTTCCAAGAAAGACTGCGGCCCGACGAATAATTGGGAAGATCCGCGCACGATGAAGACCAAGCTCGACGGCCTGATGAAGGGCTGCATGAAGGGCCGCACAATGTACGTGGTGCCCTTTTGCATGGGGCCGGTGGGCTCCTCGATTTCCAAGTACGGGATCGAGATCACGGACAGCCCCTATGTGGTGGCGAATATGCGGATCATGACCCGCATGGGGGAAAAGATTTACCAACACATCGAGGGCGACGAGTCGTATGTGAAGTGCCTGCATTCGGTGGGCTATCCGCTTGACGGTCGGCCGGATGTGGCCTGGCCCTGCGATCCGGAGAATACGTATATTACGCATTTCCCGGAGGATCGGCTGATCATCAGCTATGGCTCGGGCTATGGCGGGAATGCACTGCTGGGGAAGAAGTGCTTTGCGCTGCGCATCGCTTCCTTCCTGGGACGCGACGAGGGCTGGATGGCGGAGCACATGCTGATCCTCGCGGTGAAGAATCCGGCGGGGAAAAAGACTTGTGTGACGGCGGCCTTCCCCAGCGCGTGCGGCAAGACGAATTTTGCGATGATGATCCCGCCGAAGGAGCTGAAGGATCAGGGCTGGGAGGTTACTTGCGTGGGCGACGATATTGCATGGATCAAGCCTGGTGACGACGGGTACCTGCATGCGATTAATCCGGAGGCGGGTTTCTTTGGCGTGGCGCCGGGCACCTCGGTGGACAGCAATCCGATGGCGGTGGCGTCGTGCAGCAAGGACTCCATCTTTACCAATGTGGGCCTGACCGATGACGGCGATGTGTGGTGGGAGGGCATGACCAAGGAGCCGCCCAAGCATCTCATCGACTGGAAGGGGAAGGATTGGACGCCCGGGCAGAAGGACGCGGACGGCAAGGCCATCCTCTCGAGCCACCCGAACAGCCGCTTCACCGCGCCAGCGACGAATTGCCCGATCCTCGATGAGGAGTGGGAAAATCCCGATGGCGTCCGCATTAGTGCGATGATCTTCGGCGGGCGGCGGGCGAGCACGATGCCGCTGATCTTCCAGGCGTTTAACTGGATCCATGGCGTGTATCTCGGCGCCACGGTGGGCTCGGAGATGACCGCGGCCGCGGCGGGTACGCTGGGCCAGGTGCGGCGCGATCCCATGGCGATGCTGCCCTTCTGCGGGTACAACATGGGCGACTATTTTGGCCATTGGCTGGAGATGCGCGCCAAGGTGAAGCACCTGCCGCGCATCTTCCATGTGAACTGGTTCCGCAAGGACAAGAACGACAAATTCCTCTGGCCCGGCTTTGGCGAGAACATGCGCGTGCTGAAGTGGATCGTGGAGCGTTGCGGGCTGGGCGCGCATGCGCTGGAGACCTCGATCGGCTGGGTGCCGCAGTACGAGGACCTCGACATGAAGGGGCTGGAGAAGGTCATTACCGAGGAGAAATTCACGGAGCTCCAGAAGATCGATCCGGAGGAATGGCATCACGAGCTGATCATGCAGGATGAGCTCTTCTTCAAGCTCTACTCCAGCCTGCCGAAGGAACTGGTCTTTCAGCGCGAACTGCTTATTTCCCGTCTGTGAGCCGTAAAGATTTGATCTTTGTTTTTGTGAAGTGCCTGGGGCTCTTCGTCGTGGCCACGGCCCTGCCGAATTTCATTTCCTCATCGGTGCTGGCGTGGGTTTACTTTTCGCATCCGTCGCCGACTACGCCAGCAGGAGCGCCCCTGGTCTTTGCCTTACAAGGACCGCTGCTCGGGGCGGTCGGGTTGATCATCGGCTTTCAGTTGCTCTTCAACACGACGGCGATGAGCAACTGGATTCAGCGGAACGATAAGTAAATCAGCGTTTGCGTTGGAGCTGGTAGCCGGCGGGCTTCTCTTTGAGAGGGTCGCCGGGCTGGCGGGCGGGCATCCAGTCGGCGAGGCTGCGGACCTTGAGCCCGCTCTGGAGGGCGGCGGCGTTCGGGCCACGGATCACCTTGATGGTGCGCGGCTCGGCGGGGTGCAGGTGGAAGAAATTGTCGTCGAACCAGGCGTCCTGGCCTTCCACGCTGAGGGAGACATAGACGGCGGGCTGGTCGCATTTGAGGTGGATGACGAGGTCTTCGCCAAGCTGCTCGACGGTGGACTGGAGGTTTGGCTGGGCGAGGCTGAGGTATTTCGGGCGGGCCAGCGGCACCCAATTTCGGCTGGCCACGGCATCGCCCTGCTGCACCCAGGCCCACACCATGAGGTCGTGGGCGTGGTGTTTGGTTAGATAAGGCGTGGCGTCGAGGTCGGCGAGGTATTGCCCGGACTGGGAGGGGATTTTGGGCTTGGCGCTGCCTTCGAGGAGCACTTCGCCGTCGGTGGTGGTGATTTGCCAGCGGACTTCGGCTTCCACTTCGGTGGGCAGTTGGTTTGAGAGGTGGATGCGGGCTTTGGCAGTCAGGAGGTCTTCCTCAATGCTGACAAGCAGGGGAGTGAAGAAGCGCTTGGCTTCGTATTGGAGGGCCTTCCAGCGGCCGGCGGAATCGATCGAGCTCCAGCTCGCGCAGGGCCAGATGTCGTTGATCTGCCAGTAGAGCGTGCCGCCGCAGAGGGGCTGCAGGCGACGCAGGTGCTCGACGGCGTAGCGAATGCAGAGCGAGTGCGTGATCTGCGAAAGGACCAGGAGCGCCTCGAAATCGAGGGTGGGCTGGAACCAATCGAGCAGGTAGCTGAAGATGGTCTGGTTGCCGACCTCGCTGCGCTGGTGGTAGTCGAGGATGCGGCTCATGAAATGGCGGTCCTCCGGGGCGGTGAAGCTCTCGACAGTGCGCAGCTCGGGATAGGATTGGAAGCCGAACTCGCTATTGAAACGGGTGCGCCATTCGCGCTGGGACTCGAAGGATTTGCGGCCGAAAAACACGCTCCAGTGGTGGGTGTCGCCGGAGAAGTCGCTGCCGGAATCGTTGCGATCGCCTACCGGGGTGTGGGGGCTCGACGGCCAGTAGGGGGTGTCGGGATTGAGCTCCTCGACCAACGCGGGCAGGAGTTGGTCGAAGAGGCGGCCGTACTCTTTCCAGGGCCAATCGGGTGTACCGCCGAAAGCACCTTCGAGTTCGTTATTGCCGCACCAGAGGGCGAGCGAAGCGCGGTGGCGGAGGCGGCGGATGTTGTCGCGGGCCTCGGCTTCGACATTGGCGAGGAATTGGTCGTCCCAGCTTGGATACATGCCGCAGGCGAACATGAAGTCCTGCCAGACGAGGATGCCCAACTCGTCGCAGAGGTCGTAAAATTCCTCGTTCTCATAGATGCCGCCGCCCCAAACGCGCAGCATGTTCATGTGCGAGTCGGCGGTGTCCTGGAGCAACTGGCGATAGTCCTCGCGGGTGATCTCGGGCAGGAGAATGCGGATGGGGATCCAGTTTGCGCCTTTCGCGAACATGGGGTGGCCGTTGACTTCGAAGTAGAAAGTTTCGCCGACCTCGTCGCGGTCGCGAACCAGGCGCAGGGTGCGAAGACCGATGCGGCGGGCCCAGACGTCCTTTTGTCCAGAGGCTGAGGTGAGGATGGCGCGGAAATCGTAGAGGGGCTGGGCGCCGAGGTTGTTGGGCCACCAGAGTTCCGGGTTTGCCACCACGATGTGGCTTTCCTCGCCGGTGCTTTCGCCTACCAGTTTACCTTCGCGCCAGAGCTCGAAGCGGACCGCACCTGCGCCCTGGATCTGCCACTCGATTTGGAGTTCCACCTGGCCGGCAGCATGCTCCTGGCGGATGCGGACCTCGTCCCATTTTGCGGCGCGGGTGAATTCCAAACGGATATTTTTCCAGATGCCCGCGGTCGGGGCAACCGGACCCCAATCCCAGCCATAAGCGCAGGGCATCTTCCGCACGTAGCCGCGGCCGTTGTGGCGGTCGAAGTAGATGTTCCACTCACGCAGGGGGCGCTTGGCCTGGCCTTCGGCGAGCTTGGGCAGGGTGGAAT
>FTCB01000735.1_pt1 | contig 52351 bp, 54 predicted proteins | sample 1639431 | NCBI WGS metagenome assembly FTCB01 (sample SAMEA3914864, study PRJEB12502) | metagenome | biome: forest; material: soil | place: USA | collected 2012-03-12 | depth 0.3 m
GGGTTTTATATAATCCCCACATCCACGCCAGCAGCACCTTCACCAGCCTGGTGATGGCCCTCGATAATCCCGCCGAGCATTTCCCCACCTTCGCCGTGACCCCGCCACCCAGCGTGGCCCCTCCCTTCTTTGAGCCTTCCGTGGAGGAGAAGCAGACCGTCGCCGAGGTCCTCCGTTCGTGCAATCCCACCGGTCGCAAGCTCATCCTGCTCAACGCCAATGCCAGCGACCTCCTTCCTTTGCGTAAGTGGAACGAGGTCAACTACGTGCAACTGGCCAAGCGCCTCCTCGCCAAGTACGACGACGTCGCCATCGGCCTCACCGGCGCTCCGAACGAAGCGCCTAAAATCGAGGGCCTCGTGCGCGAAATCGGCTCCCCCCATTGCTTCTGCCTCGCGGGCAAGACCTCCCTGCGCCAGCTCCTCATTGCCTACGGCTTTTCCGAGGTGCTCGTGACCAACGACAGCGGCCCGGCCCACTTTGCCACCCTCACCACCATCGATGTGGTCACCCTTTTTGGCCCTGAGACCCCCGCTCTCTTTGGGGCCCCTTCCCCGCGAAATCACAGCCTCTGGGCTGGCATTGCTTGCAGTCCCTGCGTAAATGCGCTGAATAATCGCCAAACCGCCTGTCGCGACAATCAATGCATGAAGTTGATCACGGTCGACCAGGTTTTTGAAACTGTATGCCGAGTGTACCAACAACGAAAAAGCCTAACAAGCTAGACCCCCCTCCGGTTCCTGACCAAGCCACTGGCTTGGAGATGCAGATTTTCAAGTTCCTCCTGATCATTCTGGCCGGTCTCTTTATTTACGCGCCCTCGTTCCACGGTGGGTGGCTTTGGGACGATGATCAGGAAATCACCCAAAATGGCGTCCTGCGTGATCAGACCGGCGGTCTCATCAAGATTTGGAAAGGCGAGAGCGGAGCCGATTATCTGCCACTGAAGACCACCTTCCAGTGGATCGTTTTCAATACCATCCTGCCCGGAGATCCGAAGACGGGTCAGGTCGACTCTCTGGGGTATCACCTCATCAACGTCTTCCTGCATCTGGTTTGCGCCCTGCTGGTCTGGAAGCTGATGCTGCGACTCGGCCTGCGAGGGGCTTGGCTCGGTGGCCTGCTTTTCGCCATCCACCCCATCATGGTCGAGTCTGTCGCCTGGGTCTCGGAACTGAAGAATACCCTCTCCCTGCCCTTCCTCCTGCTCTCGATGCTGGCCTACATCAATTTCGACGAACGAGAGAAAACCAGCGACCTGATCATTGCCGCCGTCCTCTTCCTGGCCGCAGGCCTCGTGAAGGCTTCGGTCATCATGTATCCCGTCACCATTCTCCTCTTTTGCTGGTGGAGAAGAGGAAGCATTGGTCGGAAGGACATCTTGTCCAGCCTCCCGTTCTTCTTCGTTTCAGCGGTGCTGGCCTATCTGACCGTACACTTCCAATGGGAGCGGGCCATCGCCCATGAGAAGATCCCGGTCGCCGATATCATTACGGCCACTGGGCAATTTTCCATGGCGGGCGTCCTTTCGCGCACAGCTACCGCCGGCATATCGATTCTGTGGTATCTCTATAAGAGCATCCTGCCTTTCAATTTGCTTCCGATTTATCCCAAGTGGGATGTGGAGCCCGCATCCGTTTTGCAGCTTTCCTCCTGGATTCTGATTTTCGGCCTGCTCGTCTTCCTCTGGACCAAGCGCAACGTTTGGGGCCGCGGCATCCTTTTTGGTGTAGGCTTCTTCCTCATTAGCCTCTTCCCGATCATTGGCTTCATCAAGATGTCGTACATGCGCATCACTTGGGCAGCTGATCACCTTATCTATCTCCCGGTCCTTGGCCTCATCGTCCTCGCGGCGGCGGCCATCGGCGATTGGTACTACCGCGCGGATGCCTCGATGAAACGCTGGTTGCTCGGCTTTGGTACGGCCGCCTTCGCCATTCTCCTTTGGCAGAGCCACTTCTATGCCGGCGTTTTTGCCAACGAGTACGAGATGTGGACCTACACGCTCAAGCACAACCCCAATGCCTGGCAGGCTCACAGCCGCCTCGGCAAAGTCCTCTTGGAGATGGGCCGCAACGACGACGCGTTCTTCCATATCAAGAGTTCGGTGGATCTGCGCGACGATCTCGCTGAAACGCACAACAACTACGGCGCCATGTTGGAGAAGAAAGGCGACACTGAAGGGGCTCTCGTGCAACTTCGCGCTGCCGTGCAGCGCGCTCCAGATGTCCCGATCTATCGCATCAATCTGGGTAGCCTGCTCGTCCGCTTGAACCGTTACGACGAAGGGCGCCAGGTCTACGAGATCCTCCTCAACGGCGATCCGACCAATAAAGACGTCAAGTCCGACCCCAATAATCCGACCTTCCTCTGCAACTACGGGGTGGCGCTCTTCTTCCTCGGTAAAAATGACGAAGCGATCGCGGCCTTCCAAAAGGCCCTCAGCATCAATCCCGAGTTGAGGGATGCGAAGGAGAACCTGGCTACGGCTCTGAAAAAGAGGGACGCCGGCTCATCGTTGGCACCGCCTCCGCCTCAGGGTGGGGGATTCCTCGGAGCCCCTTCCGACATCAAGCTCTTCCGCTAGGCCGTTTCAAAACGGTCGCCGCAAAATGCCTCCCCCGGTAGGGGCGACTGACCCCAGTCGCCCGAGGGGAACTCAAGCGGGAAGAGGTTTCAGGCTTCAAAGAACGGCGGCCCAATTTTATTCGCCGTTCTTTGAACAAAGAAATCCGGATTTTTAGTCCTCGTGCGCGAGACAGGCCGCAATGAACCCCTTGAAGAGCGGATGCGGCAGGTTGGGCTTGGACTGGAATTCCGGATGGAACTGGCAGGCCAGGAACCACGGATGAGTCTGGATTTCGATGAGTTCGACCAGTTTTCCGTCCGGCGAAGTGCCCGCGATGACAAAGCCTTTGCCTTCCATCATCTCCCGGTACTTCATGTTGAACTCATAGCGATGCCGGTGGCGTTCCAGCACCTCCGCGCGCCCGTAGAGTTGGTGCGATAGGGTGTTTTTGCCCAGATGGGTGGGGCAGGTGCCGAGCCGCATGGATGCGCCCTTGTCGGTCACGTCCTTTTGTTCTTCCAGGATGCAGATGACCGGATCAGGCGTGTTTGGGTCAAATTCCGTGCTGTTCGCGTGCTCCAGCCCGCAGACATTGCGCGCAAACTCAATCGTCGCGATCTGCATGCCGAGACACAGGCCGAGGTACGGGGTGCGGGACTCGCGCGCAAAACGCGCCGCCGCGATTTTACCCTCGATCCCGCGATCGCCAAAGCCGCCCGGCACCAGCACGCCGGCCACACCTTGCAGGTACTTGGCCGCGCCTTCGTTCTCCAGATCCTCGGCATCCACCAGCACGAGATCGGCCGCGCAATCATGCGAGGCCGCGGCGTGGGTGATGGATTCGTAGATGCTCTTATAGGCGTCCTGCAGTTCGATGTACTTGCCCACCACCGCGATCCGCACGCTCTTCTTCGGATTCACGATCCGGGAGACAAATTTTTTCCAATCCGTCATGTCCGGTTCGGTGCCCTGCAAGCCGAGGATTCGGCAAATATAGGCGTCCAGCCCTTCCGATTGGAGGTTGAGCGGTGATTCGTAGATCGTGTGCTCCACGTCGCCCGCCTCGATCACGGCCTCGATCGGCACGTTGCAGTAAAGGGAAAGTTTTTGGCGCACTTCCGCGCTCAGCGGCATTTCCGTGCGGCAGATCAGCACCTGCGGCTGTAGACCGATCTCGCGCAGCTTGGCCACGCTCTGCTGGGTGGGCTTCGTCTTCAATTCACCCGCCGCCTTGATGTATGGCACCAGCGTCACGTGCATCACGATGACGTTGCCCGCGCCCGCTTCCAGTTGAAATTGCCGGATCGCTTCCAGGAAGGGCAGGCCCTCGATATCGCCCGTCGTGCCGCCGATTTCCGTAATCAGCACGTCCGCCTTGGAGCCCTCTCCGAGATCGCGGATGCGGCGCTTGATCTCATCCGTGATGTGCGGGATCACCTGCACCGTCTTGCCGAGGTAGTCGCCCCGCCGCTCGTTGGCCAGCACGGTCTCGTAGACCTGGCCGCTCGTCACATTGTTGGCCCGGGTCAGCACGCAATTGGTGAATCGCTCGTAGTGCCCGAGGTCCAGGTCCGTCTCCGCACCGTCATCCAGCACATACACTTCGCCGTGCTGGAATGGGTTCATCGTGCCGGGATCCACGTTCAGATACGGATCGAGCTTTTGGAGAACGACCTTCAATCCGCGATGTTCGAGCAAAGTGCCGAGCGAGGCGGCAGCGAGCCCTTTGCCAAGGGAGCTGACCACGCCTCCGGTCACAAAAATATACTTCATGCGCGGGGATTCTACGGAGACCCGGAATAAAATCCAGCGTCTCGCGAAATTATATCCGTTTCTTGGCCGAGAGCGCCGCCTCCGCCCGGGCCACATCCTCCGGCGTGTCCACTCCGAGACCGTGATGCTTGGTCTTCACGACATGGATCGTCGCCCCGTGCTCCAGCGCCCGCAGTTGCTCCAGCTTCTCCGATTCTTCGAGTGGTGTCGGCTTCCAGCGCACGAACTCCTTCAGGAAACTCCGCCGGTATCCGTAGATGCCGATATGCCAGAGCGGCGCAATGGCCTTGCCGCCGTCCCGGTTGAAGGGAATGAGGCTCCGCGAGAAATACAGCGCCCGCCCGTCGATCGCTGCGACAACCTTCACATTGTTGGGATTTAGCGCATCCTGCTCATCCTCAAAAGGGCTCGCCGCCGTCACCATCTCTGCCTTGGGATGCTCCTGCATGGTGGCGATCAGCTTGTCGATCAGCTTGGGTTCCACCGCAGGCTCATCGCCCTGCACGTTGATGATGCTGTTGTAGCCTCGCAACCGCTCCGCCACCTCCGCGATCCGATCCGTACCGGTGGGGTGATCTGGAGAAGTAAGGGTGACCTCCGCCCCAAAGGCAAAAGCCGCCTCCGCGATCCGCATATCATCCGTGGCCACCACGACCAGAGAGGCGCCCTTGGCTTTCATGCAGCGTTCCCAGGTGTGCTGCACCAGCGGCTTGCCCAAAATGGGATGCAGTGCCTTGCCGGGAAATCGGGTAGAGCCCCAACGGGCGGGAATGACGATGGCGGTTTTGCTCATGGATCGTTTTTGAGAATATACTCCACGGCTTCCACCACGTCGCGCGCAATGAAATCCGCTCCGCACCCCCGGTGTTTCTCTCCGTAGCCGGTCAGTACCAAAATTGTGCGGCAGCCCGCATTGCGCCCGCTGGCCACGTCGAGATCCTTGTCGCCGATCATCCAGGAGCGGCCCGTCTCGATGCCGTGCTCGGCCACCGCTTCGTCGATCATGCCCGTGCCGGGCTTGCGCCGATGGCTGGGTTGGTCGGGATGATCCGCGCAATGGTACGCGGCATCGATCAGGCCCGCGCCCAGTTGGCGGAAAAGCTCCCCGTTCACCGCCTGGTAGTCGGCCTCCGTGAAATATCCGCGCCCGATCCCGCTTTGGTTGGTGATCACAATATTCAGCCAGCCTTTTTCATGCAGCCGGGTCAACGCCTCGCCCGCTCCCGAAAAGCTTCGCACGCGCGAGGGATGGTCGCAGTGATCCTCCTCGTGCATCAGCGTACCGTCCCGGTCAAAGAAGACTGCCCTTTTCCCGGCCGGGCGGGACGTAGCTTCACTCATGATCTTTTTCAAAACTGGCCAGCAATTCCGCAGGGGTGAGCGTTGCCGTACCCAGCTTCCCGACCACTACTCCGGAGGCGTGGTTGGAAATCTCCGCGGCTTCCCGTGGCGTGGCTCCCGCGCAGAGTGCCATGGTAAACAGCGCGATCGCCGTATCGCCGGCGCCCGAGACGTCGAAAACCTCCTGCGCCCGGGTCGGCGTATGATAGGGAGGCTGGCCCCGCTCAAAAAGAATCATGCCATGCTCTCCCAACGTGATCAGGAGAGTGGGAATCTCAAAGCGCTCCAGCAAGATGGCCCCGACCTCCTGCAGAGGCTTGTCCGTCAGCGGATTGTCCTCTGCGCCTGGATCGGTTTTTCCCACCATGGCAAAGGCCTCGGAACGGTTTGGCTTTACCGTGCTCGCCCCCTTCCAGAGCAGCGGATTTCCCGGGTTTGGGTCGGCGGTGAGCACTTTTCCGGCGCCGACCACCAGTTTGGTGACCCGGTCCACAAATTCCTGGGTGAGGTACCCTTTGCCATAGTCCTCAAAAATAACTCCGTCGATCTCCGGAAGGAGCTTTTGGATGCTTTTATAGGCGGCTTCCAGCACGCCCGCCGGGACGGCAATCCGCGTCTCCCGGTCCACCCGTACCACCTGCTGCTGTCGCGCGATGATTCGGGTTTTTACAATAGTGGGCATTTCGGACGATTCGATCAGCCCATCCGTCTCAATTCCTTCCTCGGTCAGAATCGATTTGAGCTGCCTGGCAAAGGAGTCGGATCCCACTATGCCGCTGATTTGCACATGGTTACAAAATTGGCGCAGATTGCGGGCCACGTTCGCCGCCCCCCCGGGATAGCTGGATTCACTTTGCACGACTACGACCGGAACCGGGGCCTCGGGCGATATACGGGAAACCTTGCCCCATACAAATTCGTCCAACATGACATCGCCGATCACCAGCAACCGTTGCTTGCGCCCGTGGTCAAGAAGGTGTTGTATTCTTTCTGGATTCATTAAATGATGCGCGCGCTTTTAACGGGGCCTCGGCCCATAGCGAAGCTTAAATTTCCCATGCTGCCACGCCTGATCTCTGCCCTTTTTTGTGGCCTGTCTATTGCAACCGTCGTTGCACAGGCTCCGCCACAGTCTATTGACCTGTCCAAATTTCCTGCCGCAGCCGTCCACGAGGTGGTCGTGCCTGTGCCCAGCGAGATTTTCAATGTGCTCGATAAGCTCGGCACGCCCAACTGGAAATCCGAGCTGCGCGAGAATCTCGGTACCAACACCGGCAACCGCGCCCAGGTCGCCATGCTCCTCGGCACGGTCATCGCCGAGGGTTTCGTGGCCGTCGAAGCTGAGGATTCCGAAAAGGTGAAGCAGATTGGCCAGGAAGTTTTGACGCTGGCCGATGCCATCAACGTTCGCAAAGCCGTCATCGCCCGCAGCAAGAGCATCATCGACAAGGCCGACGCCAAAAACTGGCGCGCCGTGCGTGAGGAACTCGACGGCGCCCTGCAGGATGTGCGGGCCGCCATGGAGGAACTCGGCGACGACGACCTCGCCCAACTGGTCAGCGTGGGTGGCTGGGTTCGCGGTACGGATGTTCTCACTTCCATCGTGAGCAAAAACTATTCGGTCGACGGAGCCGAGCTGCTCAACCAGCCCGAACTCGTCAGCTACTTCAGCCGCCGGCTGGACGACATGCGCAATTCCCGCCTCAAGAAGGACGATCTGGTCATCAAGGCCCGCAAGCTCCTCAAGGATCTTCGTGCCATCATCAATCAAAAAGGCGATATTCCTTTGTCCAATGTGCAGAAAGTTAACAAGATGACCCACGACATGGTCATCTCCATCACCTCACAGGAGAACTGAGTGACCGCCCTACCCAAACATCTTTTAGGCGTGCTGGCTGTCCTCGCGCTCTCTGTTTCCGGAGCACGCGCCACGGTGGACGACGCGCTCTCCCTCGCCCATGAGGCGGCCAATCCCTACGTGAAGCAAGGCTACACCGTGCGGGAAGACGCCTGGGGTGGCGACCTCGGGGTGAAGGATCAACAGGCCGTCACAGCTCAGCTTTTCAAAGGCAACGAATACTGGTTCTGGCTCGGTACCGACACCCGCGGCGCGGTGATCACGGTGCATGTGTACGACTCCAACGGCAAATTGGCCGAGAGCGAGTTTTTCCAAAAAGGGAAGTTCTACGGTGTGAAGGTGGTTCCGGCCAAGACCGGCTCCTACTACGCCATCGTTACCGTGGAAAAATCGCCCCAGGAGCGTTCACATTGGGCGCTCGTTTATGGCTACAAGTAAGTCCGATACCTTCACGCTGGAGTTCGACAACGCCCGGGCGGTTCATGCCCTTTACGGGGGCGACGACAAGCTTCTGCGGGAGTTGGAAAGCGCTCTGGAAGTTCGCGTTACGACCCGCGATGGCTGGCTTAAGGTCGAGGGTGGCCCCGATGGCGTGGCCTCCGCCCGCAAAGTATTTGGGCAATTGGACGACGCCCGCAAGCGCGGCATAAAAGTTTCCCGCCACGAGTTTCACTACGCTCTCCAGGCCGTGACCAAAAACGGCAGCGATGAGTTGGGCAGCCTGCTCGATCTCCGCATCCAGTGCTCGCCCCGCAAGGCGCCCATCGTCCCCAAGACCGAGGGGCAAAAAGCCTATCTGCGCTCCGTTCTTACCCGGGACATCACCTTCGGCGTGGGTCCGGCCGGCACCGGCAAAACCTACCTCGCCATGGCGATGGCCGTCTCCGCCCTCAAGCAGGAAAAGGTCAGCCGTATCGTTCTCACCCGCCCGGCCGTGGAAGCCGGAGAGGCCCTGGGCTTCCTGCCTGGTGACCTGCAGGAAAAGATCCTGCCCTATCTGCGCCCCCTCTACGACGCCCTCTACGACATGCTCGATCTCGAGGAGATCCAGAAATTCATGGATCGTGGCGTCATCGAGATCGCCCCGCTCGCCTACATGCGCGGCCGTACGCTCAGCAACGCCTTCGTGATTCTCGACGAGGCGCAAAACACGACCGCCGAGCAGATGTTCATGTTCCTGACCCGTATTGGCGAAGGTTCCCGCTGTGTCGTCACCGGCGACCGCACCCAGATCGATCTCCCCAAAAACAAACGTAGCGGCCTTATTGAAGCCGTCGAAGCCCTCAGGGATGTGCAAGGCATTGGGTTCCACTTCTTTGAGGAAGTGGACGTTGTTCGTCACCCTCTCGTGCAGGCGATCATCCACGCCTACCGGGAACATCGCGGATTGCAGGAGAGCCGGTTCTAGGCGTACATTGCCACCCGTTTTTAAAGAAAATGTGGAATTTCTTTCAGCGCAGACGCCTTGTGGAAAAGGGCATGGCTTGCGCCAAGACACGCCGCACGCTCTCCGAGAGCAGCTTTTTTGATGCCTTGGAGTGCGGCTGGCCCGTTCGTACTCTCATCCTTGGGGCCTTTGTGGCTGGCCTGGCGCTCCTCATTTTTTCCGGTCAGCAGGTCGATCAGGAACCCGCCAAGAAGTTCCTCCTCTGCGTCCTCATCTTTTTCGTCGCCGTCGCCCAGCTCTGGATCAACCATCCGGATACGGTAACGATCAACTCCCGGCTCGCCCTCGTCTTTGGCGTTCTCCTCATTCAACTGGCCGCCATCAAGATCGTTCTCGCGCAGGCCCCGGCCGGCCGCATCGATCTCCAGCTCGCCCCGCTCCTCGTTCCCTACGCCTTTGCGCCTCTCGTTCTCTGTGTGATGCTGGGCAAAAACCACGGCCTCTATGCCGCCATCTTCACCAGCCTTTGGGGCTCCTTCCTGGTGGGCCGCCTCGATCCCATCTTCCTGGTCATTTCTCTCATCACCGGCTTTATCGCCGTCTACGTGACCATCCAGGTCCGCCGCCGCAGCCGCCTTATTCGCGCCGGTATTTATGTTGGCATAGCGACTCTCATCCTCGCCGCGGCCTTTGGCCAGATTGGCCCCTTCAATTGGGGGATCCTCGGCCAGACCGATTGGAAGATGATTGGCTGGCAAAGCCTCGCGGCCATTGGCACCGGTTTCGGTACCGCCGTGCTGGCCAGCGGCATCATTCCCGTACTGGAGAATATTTTCCATATCACCACCGATATTTCGTGGCTCGAGATGGCCGATCTCAACCACCCGCTGCTCAAGCGCCTCAGCCTCGAGGCTCCCGGCACCTACCATCATAGCCTTGCCGTCGCGAATCTCGCCGAGGCGGCCGCCGAGAAAGTCGGCGCCAATCCCACCATCTGCCGCGTGTCCGCTTATTTCCACGATATCGGCAAGCTGGTGAAGCCCGAGTACTTTACCGAGAACATGCGTCCCGGGCACAGCCCGCACGATGAACTCACGCCCACCATGAGCGCGCTCATCATCATTGCGCACGTGAAGGAAGGCGTCGATCTCGCCCTCAAGAACAAGCTCAACGCCGAGATTGTCGACATCATCCAGCAGCACCACGGCACCTCGACCGTCTCCTATTTTTACCAGCGCGCCCTGCAGCAGCAGAACGATGCCCGCCTCGGTGGCAAGATCATGAAGATGCGCGAGGAAGATATTCCCGACGTTCGTGAGGAAAGCTTCCGCTACCCCGGTCCTCGTCCCGAGACCAAGGAGGCCGCCCTCGTCAGCCTCGCCGATTCCGTCGAGAGCGCGTCCCGTTCCATGGAGCGCCCCACTCCTCAGCGCATTGAGGATCTCATCAACGACATCATCGATGCCCGCATTTCGGAGCATCAGCTCGACGATTGCCCACTCACGCTGGCCGAGATTCGCAAGGCCGCCGAGAGCTTCCGTTTTACCCTCGTCAACATGCTCCACGCCCGCATCGCCTACCCGTCGAAGCGCGACAAGGAGGCCTCCGGCGTGCATGTGCGCCGCGAGCAATCGGCTGCTTAAACGCCGCGGTCGTGCCCTTCGCTCTCGCCATCGGCAACCGACAGCGAGCAGTCCGTTTTAGCCTGGCGACCGTTCGCGCCATCGCTCTCCCGGCTCGCTCCGCTTGTCTTTCCGCTCTCCGCTTCCCTGAGGCCCCGCTGGCTTCCCTCGCCGAAATCGAGGCCACCATCGTTAGCGACCGGCAGATTGCCCGCGTGCACGGCCAATTTTTTGCCGATCCCACGCCGACCGACGTCATCACCTTCCAGCACGGCGAGATCCTCATCGGCGCCGAGACGGTGGCCGAAAATGCCGCTCGCTACGGGCATTCACCCGACCACGAGGCTGCCCTCTGCGTGATCCATGGCCTGCTCCATCTCGCCGGCTGGGACGACCTCACCGCGCGCGATGCGAAACAAATGGCAAAGTTGCAGGAACAGATTTTCAAAACGGCACGAAAGATGATAGACTAGCCGCTATCAAATGATACCAGCCGACCGTCAACAGCGCCCCTTCGCGTCCGAAGACCCTCATCAAGCCTTGCTCCGCGCGGTTCGGTTCTGCCACCCCGGCTGGGATTTGGTGGGCGCACTCACCTTCCGTCCCGACGTGAAAGCGTCGCCCGCCTGGAAATCCTGGCAGGAAGGACTCCTCGTTTCGGCTCTGCTTCCCCAAATCTTCGCCGCGCACTCCGCCGCCTGCACCGGGGATCTCGCCGGCCTGGCCTCATGTGATGCGGCGGTGGATGCCACCCTGCCAGATCCCTTTGCCGCTGCGAGCCGCCTGTCGGGCCATCGCATGGTCACCAATTTTTCGGCGCCTCCCGCGGAGAAGATGCTCGCCCGTTATTTTCAGCGTGTCTTGCAGGGCGAAGCGCCCGGCCATCTCGCCGTGCTCATGGCGGCCCGCGCCGCCATTTTTCATTTTCCGCCGGCCACGGCCGCCGCTTCCTATTGCTTTCTGGAAGCTCGCGGAGGCCTGCCCCACGCCGCCATCGCTGAATGGATGGCCATGGTCGGAGATTGCACTGCCGCAGCCCAGAGCCTCGGGGCCGCGGCTTTGCGCGCTGCATGAACACGATGGCTGGTATTCAGGACGCGCCGCTCGAGGAGGTCGAGACGCGCGAGGATCTCGACCGCCCCTGGAAGGTCGTGGTGCACAACGACCCCGTCAATCTCACGCACTACGTCACCATGGTCTTTCGCAAGGTCTTCGGCTTTCCCCGGGAAAAGGCCGAGGCCCACATGCTGGAGGTTCACCACAAAGGCCGCTCGGTCGTTTGGGCCGGGGGTCGGGAGCGGGCTGAGTTTTACGTGCAGCAGTTGCATTCCTATCTCCTGCTCGCCACGGTGGAGCGGAGCTAAAATGGAATTCTACGAAACGCCCGAGGGCCGGCTTGGCTTTACCCATATTCCGCCGGTCGCCGCCGATCTCCTGCGCCTTATTCCGCGCTGGACCGACCACGAGTCCGAGGCTGCGGAGGCCCGGCTCTTTCCCAATCCCTCAAGCGAACCCGGCGAAGACACGCTGCGCGACGATTGGAAGGCTTTTGTCCAACCCGAGCTTCATGTCCTCTTTCAGGATGCCCGCCAGATCGTGGAGGCCGACCTTCGCGCCATGAAGGAGGATGAAGAAGGCTCCTTCTTCCTGGAGTTTCCCCTCAAGCATGCCGAGGCCTGGGTCAGCGCGCTCAATCAGGCCCGCCTGGCTCTGGCTGCGCAGCACGGGCTTGAGGAGCGCGAAATGGATCGCGAGGAGCCCGTCGAGGTTTTTAACGCGCGCGACCTCGCTTTGCTGCAGATCGATTTCTATGCCGGTCTTCAGATCTGGTTTGTCGAGATCCTCGATCGCTGACGGCGGGTTTCTTTCATGGAAACTCCGGCCATCCTTCTGCGCAAGACGCCGTGGTCCGAGACCAGTTTCATCCTGACCTGGCTCACCGCATCCTTTGGGACCATCCGGACGGGAGCGCGCGGCGCGGCCCGGCCGGGTAGCGCCTTTGCCGGTAAGCTCGATTTTCTCTTTCACACCGAGATCGCCTTTACCCTCAGCCGTCGTGGTGACCTCCACTCCCTCAGGGAGGTGACGGTTCTGGCTCCTTTCAATGCGACCCACGCCGGCAGCGCCGGGTTTTACCTGGCCGCCTACTTTGCCGAGATTTCGGGGGCGGTTTCCCCAGCCATGCAGCCCGCCCCTGAGATCTTTGACCTGCTGGCCCGCGGCCTCGCCTATCTCCAAAAGACCCCCGCCAATGAAAAAGCGCTCCATCATTTCGAGCGCGAGCTTTGCCGCATTCTCGGTGTTCACGACCATTTGGGCGACGTGGATGCCGTTCAGGCTCTCTCTTCTCTCTGCGGGGGTATTCCGGCCTCCCGCCTCGCCGCCCTGAAATTTCTCTAGCCGTTCCAGGCCGGTGGGTTTAGAATCCCTCTTAGATTTCATGCAACCCACCGCCAATATCTGGGAGGTACTCTGCCGCGATCTCGAGTCTGAAAAGCAGGCTGCCAACGCGGAGCAATACCACGAGATTGCCCAAAAATTCATCGAATCCGCCCGCCAGATGCTGCGTGCGGATAGTCCCCGCCTGTGCGATGCGATTGAGATCGCCGGTGACATTTCCCAGGCCGCCGGCCAGTTTCCCGATGCCATGGCTCGCTTTGAGGAGGCCTATTCGCTGGCCCGCCTCCACAATTTTGCCGCGTCTTCGGCCCGTCTCGCAGCCAAGCTGGCTCTCCTCTACGACCATTTTGGCAATGTGCAGGGCGCCCGCGAGACCTACGAGTACGCCATTTCGACCTACGGCGATCTCCGCGATCATTCGCAGCACGTCATGCTCCTCAATCGCCTCGGCGCCCTTTGCAAGGCCCAGGAGGATTATGCGGCCGCCGAGCGCCACTACGAGAAGGCCATGCAGGTGGCCAGTTCCGTACACGGGCCCAATCATCCCGAGGTGGCCACCGCCGCCAACAATCTCGGGGTGACCTATACCGATCTTCAAAATTACGAGCGTGCGGAGAATCTCCACATGCAGGCCCTCGCGATTCGCGAAAAATCCTTCGGCGCAATGCATCCCGAGGTCGCCCAGTCCATGGCCAACCTCGCCGTGGTTTATCACGCCAGTGGCAAGCTCGACCAGGCCCGCGGGTTTTACCTTGGCGCCCTCGATATCTTCAAGCGCTTCCGTCCGGCCAACGACCCCGAGGTCCAGACCGTTCAGGCCAATTACGATTCCCTGCTGAAGCACATCTAGGCATGGACGGCACGCCTTGGACGGTCGCCCAGGCCCGCGCCTTTCGCGACGAATTGCACGCCGCCGGCAAAAAGCTCGTTTTCACCAACGGCTGCTTCGACATCCTCCACCGCGGCCACGTCACCTATCTCGATTTTGCCCGTCAGCAGGGCGATGCCCTTATCCTGGGCCTCAATAGCGACGCTTCCGTCCGCCGGGCCAAGCCGGGCCGTCCCATCAATTGCCAGGAGGACCGCGCCTTCGTGCTCCGCGCTTTGCGCAGCATCGATGCCGTCGTCCTCTTCGACGAAGATGAGCCGAAGGACCTCATCGGCCAGATCCTGCCCCACGTCCTCGTCAAAGGCAAAGACTGGGCCCACTACGTTTCCGGCGGCGATATCGTAATCGCCCACGGCGGAAAGGTGGTGCTCGCCGACATGGTGGAGGGTCGCTCCACCACCAATACCATCGAGCGCATTCTTCATCCCTCGAAGTAGGCTGGTGCTTTTATTCCCTTCTCGGCGTCACTTCGGCCTTTATCACGTCCCCCCCAATCTTTAGTCTTTCCACCATGGACGAATTCATCGGCTCACTTTCCGAAAAACTCAATATTGCCCCTGCCACCGCTCGCGAATCCGTGAAGGTGCTGCTCCAATTGGCCCACCAAAAGGCTACGGGGACGGAGTTTGCCGATCTCATCAACCGTATTCCCGGAGCCGCCGAACTCATCGCCGAGCCACCCGCCGCCTCCGATGCCCCAAACGCGCTGGGCGGCCTTTTTGGCAGTCTCGGTGGGCTTATGGGTGGCCAGGCCGGTGATGCCGCCAAGGCGCTTTCCGGTCTTCAGGGCGCGGGCCTCAGCATGGCGCAGATCGGCCCCTTCGTTAAGACGTTTGTCGAAAAATCCAGGGAAGTCGCCGGCCCGGAGACGGTCGATGCTGTCATCGCGAAATTGCCTCTCCTCCAGACTTTCCTGAAGTCCTAGGACCATGAAGGCCTTCGGCATCTTCCTGATCGTCCTGGGCTTTTTGTGCTTCTTCATGCCTTTCGTCCTGCCGGCTCCGGAGAAGAAGGTCGTGAAAAACGAATATAGCTCCGTCGCCCAGACCGAGGCGCATTCCATCTTTCCTCTCATGGGAGTTTCCTCGATCGCCACGGGCGCAGCCCTGGTGATGGCTTCTTTCATTACGAACGAAAGAGGCCGCAAGGCCTGAGCTGTCCCCCCGATTTTTTCCCGATATCCCTTCGGGCCCACCCCGGCCAGTTCCTGAAATTTTTTGCGGGTCGATCCACGCGCTCCCGGGTTCTCCCTCGATTCAGAGGCGAAACCATGTGTGCTGCGTCCCAACCAACAGGCCCGGCTCTTTGCCCCACCGGCATTGAGGGTCTCGACAACATCCTCGGTGGCGGCCTTCCCAGGAACCGCCTTTACCTCGTCCATGGCGACCCTGGCGTGGGCAAGACCACCCTGGCGCTCCAGTTTCTTCTCGAAGGCGCGCGCCGCGGCGAGAAATCGCTCTACATCACCCTCTCCGAGACCAAGGAAGAGCTTTACTCCGTGGGCGAATCGCACGGCTGGGATCTTTCCGCCATCCAGCTTTTCGAGCTTTCCGCCATCCAGGCCACTTTGGAAGGCCAGACCGCCAGTACCTTCTTCCATCCCTCCGAGGTCGAGCTCAACCGCACCACGCAAATCCTCCTCGACGAAATTGAGCGATTCAACCCCGTCCGCATCGTCTTCGACTCCCTCTCCGAGATGCGCATGCTCACCGAGACCCCTCTGCGGTATCGCCGCCAGATCCTCCAGCTCAAGCAGCATTTTGCCGGGCGCAATAGCACCGTTCTCTTTCTCGACGATCGCTCCGCGGGCCAGGAGGATCTTCAGATCGAGAGCATTGCCCATGGCGTGGTCACACTCTTCAGCACCATTCCCGAGTACGGTATTTCCAGGCGCAAGGTGCAGATTCAAAAACTGCGCGGGGTAAAGTTTCGTGAGGGCAATCACGACTTTGTGCTCAACACCGGCGGCATGGAAATCTTCCCCCGCCTCGTTGCGGCTGAGCACCATGTTGATTTTGATCGGGTAAGCTTCTCCAGCGGTATTCCCGCCCTCGATGCCCTCCTCGGTGGTGGCTTGGATCGCGGCACCAGCACCATGTTCATGGGGCCGCCCGGCACCGGCAAGTCCACCCTCGCGGCAAATTTCGCCCATCTCGCAGCCAGCCAGCGCGAGCGGGTCCTCTGGTTCACTTTTGATGAGACGACTGAGACCCTCGTCTGTCGCGCCGCCGAGTTGGGCATTGATATTCGTCCCCATCTCGAAAGCGGCGTGATCAACCTCGAGCAAATCGACCCGGCCGAGATTTCCCCCGGCGAGCTGACCCACCGCATCCGTCAGGCCGTGCTCCGCGATTCCACCCGCATGGTCGTCATCGACAGCATCAACGGCTACCTCAACGCCATGCCGCAGGAGCGTTACCTCAATCTCCAGCTCCACGAGCTCCTTTCCTTTCTCAACCAGCAGGGCGTCATCACCATCATGGTCCTTGCCCAGGAGGGGCTCATCGGCGCCATGCATTCCGTCGTCGACCTCTCCTACCTGGCCGACACCCTGGTGCTCCTCCGCTACTTCGAGTCCCGCGGCGCGCTGAAGCAGGCCATTTCTATCGTCAAAAAGCGCAGCGGCCATCACGAGCGCACCATCCGGGAGATTAGCCTTGGTTCGGGCGGCATTCACGTGGGCGAACCCCTTTCCGGCCTCCACGGCGTGCTCACCGGCATCCCGTCCTTCCTCAACCCCAAAGATTCTCGGGACCCAGCGGACGAGACCGGCTAGTCAGCCATGGACTCTGTACCTCAGTCGCCGGGCGCTCCCCTTCCTTCCCCGCCCGATCCCGCCTTGCGCATTCTCCTCCTCGCGCCGACGGCGAATGATTCCCGCCTCACGCGCAACTTTCTTTTCAAGGGCGGCATCAGTTCCGAAATCTGCGCCAACATGGAGGCCCTCCGGCTGGGCGTCGCCGAAGGTGCTGGCGCCATCCTCCTCGCTGAGGAAACCCTTGAGCCTCACGCTATCGGCCTGCTCGTGGAGACACTCGCCCAACAGCCATCCTGGTCCGACGTTCCGATCATGATCATCACCAGCGGCGGCGAGGCGTCGCTGGAGCGACTCCACCGCCTGGCCCTCCTTGGCCCCGGCGGCAATGTCACTCTCATCGAGCGGCCCTTCCGCCCCGGCACCCTTCTCAGTGCGGCCGAGTCTGCACTCCGGGCCCGCCGCCGCCAGTATCAGGTTCGGGATTTGCTCGACGAGATCAGCCAGGCTCGCGATCAGGCCGAGCGCGCCAATCGCGCCAAGGATGAATTTCTCGCCGCCTTATCTCACGAGCTTCGCACGCCCCTCAACCCCGTCCTGCTCCTGGCCGGCGCTGCCGCCGAGAATCCATTGCTGCCCGAGAAGGTCCGCGCCGATTTCGCCATCATTCGCAAGAATATCAATCTCGAGGCCCGTCTCATCGATGACCTGCTTGATCTCACCCGCATCACCCGCGGCAAGCTCAACATCGACCGCCTTCCCTGCGACATTCACACCATCCTGGCTGACGCCCTCGCCAATGTCGTAATGGATGCTGCCGACAAGCAGGTCCATCTCGAGCAATCTCTTGCGGCCCGAGAGCACACGGTCCTTGGCGATCCCGTTCGGCTTCAGCAGATCTTCTGGAACGTTCTTAAAAACGCCGTCAAGTTCACGCCCCAGGGCGGCCGGGTTGTTCTTGCCACGCACTCCGCCAGCGATCCGCCCCGCATCTCTATCCGTGTCACCGATACCGGCATCGGTCTCGCCGCCTCGGATATGGAACACATCTTCGACGCCTTTGCCCAGGGGCGGCACGATCCCGGAGCGGCGCGCCGTTACGGAGGGCTTGGCCTTGGCCTTTCCATCTCGCGCCGCCTGGCCGAACTCCATTCCGGCTCCATCTCAGTGGCCAGCCTGGGTCCCGGCCATGGGGCTACCTTCACCGTCGAACTTCCTCTGGCTCCTCTGCCTCGGAAGGCCTCCCTCCGTCTTCCTTCGCCAGCTCCCTCGGTGGTCGATTCCTTGCCCCCTCCCGACACGCAGCCCCGTATTCTCCTTGTCGAAGACCACGACGACACTCGCATGGCTCTCTCGTTCCTGCTCGGCCTCAAATACAAAGTCACCGCCGCCGCCGATGCCGCTCAGGCCCGCGCAGCCGCCGCCCAGGGCGATTTCGATCTCGTCATTTCCGACATCGGCCTGCCCGACGAGACTGGCTACCAGCTCATGGCCGCGCTCCGCGATCAGCACAATCTCCGGGGCGTTGCCCTCACCGGTTACGGCATGGAAGACGACATCCTCCGTTCCCGCGAAGCCGGCTTCATCGCCCACCTCACCAAGCCTGTCGAGCTCGGCCCGCTCGATCTCCTCCTCGGCGAAATCTTCGCCGGCCAGACGGCTTAGCTGTTCGGCTCGGGCCGCCGCCGAGCGACTATTAGCAATACTCCAAGGGCCCCCGCCAGCAAAGCCGCCGTTCCCGGCTCCGGCACCACGTTCGCCGTGGCTCCATCTCCCGGATTGCCATCATTATCGTAAGTCCGTAGCACCATCGTTCCATTGCTGGCGTCGCCGGTGATCTGCCCCGTCAGACTCGTCAGCGTCGTGCCGCTGAGGGTATCGAAAAGGATGTTTCCCTCCGGCGTTGCCGAACCAATTAGGGTAAACGCCCCGTTCGTTCCTGTACCGCTTCCCCAGTAGTATCCGTTGTCGTAGGCATCCACCGTAAAGGTACCCGATCCGCCCGGCCCGAAAAGATCCGGGCTCTCCAACGCCCACGTCGTCCCTTCCATCCAGGCCCACTCCTGCGAGATCGGCGTGGTCGGCAAATCCAGTGCCGGCAGCGTTTCCGGGTTGCCATCATACGGCGTCATGTACGCCCAGTGCGTCAAATAGCTTCCGCCAATACTCGTCAGCATCTGCATCTCCATGTATGTGGTCCCCGAGATTTCCCGCATCTGCCCGATCCCGAACGTCGTCGTCCCACTCGTGCCGGAAAACACGATCCGAATCTGTCCTTCCGTCGTCACCAGCCCGTTCATCGACCGCGTTGACGATATCACGAGGGCTCCCTCCTTCAGGTCTGTGGTTGACGTGCCTGTAAAGACCCCGTTCGTCGCCACCCCCAGCGTCCAGAGCGTCTGGTCCACCACCGCCGTATTATCTGCCAGGTTTGTCCCCGACGCGATGTAGGACCGCAGATTGTCTCCCGGCACATACCACTGCGAATTGCTCAAAATCCCGTCCCAAGTCGAAGACTGCCCCTTTGCTCCCACCGCAAAAGCCAACAGGCCCGCTAAAGTCAAAAGGCTGCCAAACAAGAATACCCGGCGAGGGGGAAATAGCGCATTCACCGGACCTGAGTCTACTGCGATTTTGTTGAAATGTCGATGCCTTATCGCCCCAGCCGTCTCTTCAATGGGTCCTCATACAGCAACTGTGGTACCACGCCGCCACCCACCTCTATAGACCGCGGCCGGCGGCCCGTCCTATTGGCCATCCGGGTGTAGTCTGCACAGACAAAACTTTCGGGATTTGAAAGTCTCGCCGTCGATCCTCTTGCCTCCCCGCCGCCCCCTTGCTATCCGAATTCCCGACCTGTCGCCACGCCATGAAGAAATACCTCCTGCTCCTCGCCCTCTTGGTTGGCGCATATTTCTTTTGGCAGTCCGCTCGCCCGCCGAATGCCCCCTTCGGTGCCCCGCCCGGCGCCTACCTCGCCACCGAGCCCGCCCAGAGCTTCAGCCTGCGGGTTCCCTTTCGCCATCTGGGCTACACCATTTTCACCCTCGCCGCCTACGAGCTCGATGCCCGCATCCTGGGTTCCCATCCTTATTCGGACGACGAAAGCGGCGACCTGGTCCCCGTCGATCTCGCCCTCGGTTGGGGCGCCATGGCTGATCTCACCAACCTCTCCCAGATTTCCGTCTCTCAGTCCGACCGCAAATTCTATTGGCACGCCGCCAAGCCTCCCATCCCCACCGTTGAGATCAGCCGCCACAGCGCCAATACGCACATCATCCCCGCTACTCCCGAGGTGAAAAACGCCATTGCCGCCTTCCGGGTGGGCGAGCTCGTCTCCCTCCGTGGGCGTCTCGTCAGCGTCTCTGGCCCCGGCGGGTGGAGTTGGAGCTCCTCCCTTACTCGCGACGACACCGGCGAGGGCGCGTGCGAGCTCTTCTACGTCGAGAGCGCTCAGAAAATCACCGCTTCCTCACCCGCCAAGGCCACCCCGCCTTCCTCCTCCGCTCTGCCCTCACGGTCCGCTGCCGCCTCGGCCTCTCCTCCTCCGCTTGTTCCTACTCCGGCCACCGTCCCCGTTGCCCAGGCTTCCACCGCGGCTTCCGTGCGCATCCTCACCCTGAAAGCCGCCACCCAGATCCCCTTGAAGTACGGTACCCTCACCATCCCCGCTGGCGACTCCATCAACATCCTTGAGGAACGCTCCGGCCGCTTTCACGCCACCTACCGCGCCCACGATTTCTGGATTGAGAAAAACGCGCTGCCTTGGTGACCGGCTCACTCAGCGTCCGATCTGGATACCCTCAGCTCCTTCTTTGGGCTTCCACTCCTTTTCGATACTCTCGTCGGCCTCTCGAAACCTACGGATTTCATTTTTGGCTGGACAACGGCTTTATATAACGACTAGTTTGGTCGTATTAAAGGAACTGCCGTATGAAAACTCTCTCCTTGGCCTCATTTTCATCTCCCACCGCCCATCCCCGCCACTCTTTCAGTCCAGGTCCTTTCGGCCGATTTGCCCTCAGTATCCGCCGTTACTACCGCACTTTCGAGTTACTGCCCACGGTCGCTCGCTCCATCTTCAATGAGCCCGCTACGGCGTATCGAACATCCTTCTCTTTCCACAAAGCCAGCTCTCGTCGCCAACTCTTGGCCAGCCAGCCTCATGCTTCTTCCGCCGTGGCCACCCCCGTCGGCACGCCGCTCGGCGATAAACTCGTCGCCATGCTCGCCGATCCCATTCCAGCCCGCCGCATCTCCGCAGCTGCTATCCTTGGCGAGACCGGCGACGAGTACGCCCTCGTCCCTCTCTGGCCCCTTCTTTCCGATTCTCACGCCCAGGTAAAAGCCGCCGCCCAATCAGCCATCACTCGCATTACCTTCCGCACGAATCCCCAGGAGTAATGGCGCCCTCTTGGTCCGCCTACTCTTGCAGAAGGCCCTCCATCGACATCATCCTCGAAGTCTCCAGCTTGGCTGAGCTCGACGCTCTGAACGAAAAAATGGAGCGTCTCGGCTACGAGCCCAAAGGCGAATTCGGAATCCCCCGTCGAAGATACTTTCCCAAAGGCGGCTACCATCGCACCCACCAGGTCCACGCCTTCCCTGCCGGCGATCCCCACGTTCTCCGCCACCTCGCCTTCCGCGACTTTCTGCGAACCCACTCCGAAACTGCCCGCGAATACGGGGAACTAAAATCAGCCCTCGCCCAAACCTGCGAAAACGACATCGCTCGCTACTGCGACGGCAAAGACGCCTACGTCAAACGACTTGAAGCCAGGGCTCTTGAAACCTGGGAAACAAAGTAGCGCTACGCATCGCTTCTTATTCTGGACCCACGCCTGAGCCATCCGCATCACCATTTTATTTGGCTTGGCTACCCTTGCGGCATGCCATCTCCTTCGGCCCGCAGCGCCGGGCTCGCCTGGGCTTCCGGCTCCGATTTCTCCGGTTTGGAAGCTTCTACCTTAGTAGGCCATCATCTTTTCCACCGCCTCCGCCAGTGCGTCATCTGTCGCCACCGGTCGAAAAAACGTCCGCTCCGCCCCGCCCTTGTACTCCCCCCACGCATACCGCCCCGTCTCCTCCTCCAGCGCGAGCGACCTCCGTCCCGACTCGTCGTACAGCCCCTCTGCTTGTCCTGTAGCGCACAGCACCGCCAGTTGATCCCAGCTCGGCCGGTCCGCCTCAGTCGTCCCCAGAAATTGCCGATAGCTCACCGCCAGCGGATGGTCCGCCGGGCATCCCGCCATCATCTGCCGTCCCGTCTTCACCTCGTCCCCATGCCAGCTCACCGCCAGCGGAGTCGGCCACTCCCCGATCACCTTCGCCGCCGCTGGCAGATCCATCTTCCAGTTAAACCGCTCCACCCCCGTATCCGGCTGCGCCGTCGCCATCGCGACCAGCTTGCCCACCTTCCGCTCCACCAGCGCCCGCCCGCCGAGTGGCGAAAATCCATCCGCGGGAGATTCCAGCAGCAGCGCCAGCGCCGTCAGCGTCCCGATCGCGCAGATCGTCACGCTCCCATCCTCCGCCCCCGCCAGGATCTTCCGGTAAACCCCCACTGCATCTGGCGCGGGAGCCTCCCCATGCGCGCGAATCTCCTCCTGCGCAATCACCTCATTGTACAGCGGCTTCGTCCCCTGCTCCGTGCACCTGTCCCGATGCGCCCGGTATGCGGCATGCCGCGCCGACGTTTCCCAATCTTCCACCCGCGCCCCTCCCACCGGAATCTCTGGCCGCCCATATCGCCGATTGATCGCCCGCACACACGGCACGCACCACGCGATCGGCGTGCTGCAGATCACCCCCGCGATCTCCACCTGTCCCCTCCGCGCCAGCCCATGCAACACCGCCAGCGCCCCCACATCATCGCAATCCGTATCAATATCCGTATCCAGGATCAGCTTCGTCACCCGCCCAGCATGGGACATTCTGCTCCTCCATGCAAACCCGGGTGCCTGCTTTCCGACTCAGCGAAGTGATCAGTGCGCCGGCGCAGGTTCATCCGTGGCCTTCCGCGCTGCCGGCTTCTTGAGGAGAAACGCCAGCGGAATCACCAGCACCGTCAGCAGCGCCATTACCCGGAAAATATCAATGTAGGACATCATCGCCGCCTGCCGCACCACCTCATTGTAAATATACCCCAGCCCCTGATCCTGCGTCATCCCCATCGCCTTTAGGTTGGCCAGTGCTCCGGTCGTCTCGGGGTCAAACGACGACACATTTTCAATGAGCCGGCTTTGATGCAGTTGCGAACGCTGCGAGATGAACGCATTCGAGATCGCAATGCCGAAACTTCCGCCCAGATTCCGCGCCAGATTGATCAACGCCGCCGCATTATTATTCTTCCCCGGCGGCAGCCCCGCGTACGCCGCTTGCGTGATTGGCGCAAAGATCAGCGCGATGCCCGCCACCTGGAAAATGCGCGACATCACCGCCTGCTCAAACGTGATCTGCAAATCAAACTGGCTCATCCACCACAGCGACGCCGCCATGATCGACAGCCCCGTCACCACCAGCGTCTTCAGCGAAAACCTCGGGATCAGTACCGCGCCCACCAGCGGCATCACGAACATCAGGAAAATCCCCCCCGCCGTCAGCGCCATCCCCGACCGCTCCGCCGTGTACCCGATCAACCGCTCCAGAAACTGTGGGAGCAGCGCTGTCGTTCCAAACAAAATGAACCCCATCGCAAACATCGTTAGAAACGACGCCGCAAACACCGGCATCTTCAGTAGCGGAATATCCACAATTGGGTTCTTCTGCCGCGTTTCCCACAGGTAAAGCGCCACCAGCGATACGGCCGCGATGATGGCCATCCAAAAGATCAGGTTTGAGTCGAACCAATCCAGCCGCTCGCCTCGATCCAGCACGAACTCCAGGCACCCAATACCCACCACACTGAGCATAAAGCCCTGCCAATCCACTCCACCGCCCTCCTTGATCAAGCGCGCCCGTTCCACCTCCGACGACTTCGGCTCCCGCACCAAAATCGCCGATAAAATCAGCGACACCAACCCGATTGGCACATTGATCAGGAAGATCCATCGCCACGAATAATTGTCCGTAATCCACCCGCCCAGCGTCGGCCCGATCGCCGGCGCAAACACCACCGACAATCCATAGATCGAGAACGCCAGACCCCGTTTTTCTGGGGGAAAAAGGTCGGCGAGCATGGCCTGAACCACCGGTGCCATGCCCGCGCCTCCGATGCCTTGCAGCAATCGGAAAATAATGAGCGCTGTGAGATTCGGAGCAAATCCGCACAGCAGCGAACTCGCCGTGAAAATCGCCACGCACGTCATGTAAAATCGTTTCGTGCCAAATACCGTGCTCAGCCACCCGCTGATCGGCATCATGATCGCGTTCGCCACCAGGTAGGTTGTCAGCACCCAGGTACTCTCATCCAGCCCCGCCGCCAGGCCGCCCGCGATATGCGTCAGCGAGACATTCGCGATGCTCGTATCCAGCACCTCCATGAACGTCGCCAGCGAGATAACCACCGTGACGATCCACGGGTTTACCGGCGCGGTGGACTCGCGAAACATAAACTCTTAGCGGGTGTAAACGATCGGCACCACCGACATACCCGGCGCCAAAATCGGCATGTCCTGTGGCAAATCCACCAGCTTGATCTTCACCGGCACGCGCTGCACCACCTTCACATAATTTCCCGTCGCGTTCTCCGCCGGCAGCAAACTAAACCGCGCTCCCGTGCCCTTTTGCACGCTATCCACCAAGCCCTTCAGCTTCAGGTCAGGATACGCATCCACCACGATCTCCGCCCGCTGCCCATCGCGCATATGATGCAACTGCGTCTCCTTGTAATTCGCGATCACCCACACCTCATGCGGCACCACCGCCATCAACGCCGCGCCGGTCTGCACGTAATTTCCAACCTCGATATTCTTCCGCGTCACCCGCCCCGTTACCGGCGCATATATCTTCGTATAGCCCAACCGCAGCGACGCCGTCTGCATCATTGCCTTGGCCAGTTCCACCTGCGCCTCGGCCGATTTCACCGCCGCCGCATTCACTTTTACGTCTGCTTCCGCGGCCACCACCCGGTTCTCCTTGCTCACCACCGCCGCCGTATTCGACTCCGCCGCGGCCTGCGCATTGTCCAGGTCCCGTTGCGAGACCACGCCGCTTTGCCGCAGCTCCTTGTTGCGCTCCAGATCCTTGATCGAGTTGGCTGCCGTCGCCTTGAGCTGGGTCACATCCGACTTCGCCTGATCCAGCGCCGACGTGATGGAATCGAGCTGCGCCTTGGCCTGGGCCAGCTTGGCCTCCGCCGAGTCCACATTGGCCTTGGCCGAATCGTACACCGCCTGGTTGTCGTTCGGATCCAACTCCACCAGCAGATCGCCCTCCTTCACCTCCTGATTGTCGTTCACCAGCACTCTTTTCACCGTTCCTGCGATCTGCGGACCCACCTGCATCACATGCGCCTCGATGAAGGCGTCATCCGTCGTTTGTTCCCCGCGATGCAGCAGCCAGTATCCCAACGCGATGAGGCCCAGCACCGCGAGCGTGCCAAAGAACGGCTTCGCCGGAAATTTTCGCTTCGCTGCTTCTGGTGGTGGCGCGGTGCTTATCTTGGGCTCTTGGTCGAGCGAGGTTTCTTTGCTCATGGCGTCAGGCAGTTTTCGAGTTGAGCCCGCGAATTCCCGCGAGCGAAAATGCGGTAATATGCGCCGCCAGCATCTCAATCGGCGGCTCGCCTTTCAGCAGATCCGGATACAGCCGCTCCAGCACCGGCATGCTGTGCCGGTAATGCACGCACTGCCCCATGATGCTCGCGCAACAGAGCGACAACTGATTCTCGGAAAGCGGACTTTTCGAGATGGTCTCGACGATTTTCTGCAAAAGATCCCGCTTCGGGCGGATATCCGTCTCCACCAGAATATCCAGCAAGCGGGTCGGGGAGCTCATTTCCCGCGAAATCAATTTCCCATGCCACTCCGGCCGCTTCGGATCCAGCATATGCCGCAAAAAATCCTCGATGAACGCGTGCAATTGCTCCTCGGGCGATCGGTCGGCCGCCACCGGCGCATCACTCGCGAGCGCGGCCTTTACGGCGTGTCTAAGTACTTCCCAGTAAAGCTCTTCCTTATCCCGAAAGTAGTAATTGATCGCGGCCAGGTTCACCCCGGCCTTCTTGGTGATATCCCTTACCGTCGCCCCGTGATACCCCAACTCCCCAAAAATCTCCCCCGCCGCATCAATCAGCCGCTCCCGGGCTCCTCCCCGAGGCGCTACGGCCGGTGTTAAAGTCTTCATTAGACGAGAAGCTTAACGACCTTAAGGAATTTTTCAAACAATTGTTTTAAACTGCCGTAAGATCGTACTTTTTCAAAAGTATGTGAAAAATAACCTCAGTTCAAAATAGCTGGGAAAGCCCGCTCCCTCGCGCATGATGCCGCGCTGTGGAGGACTCCCAAGCGATTGTCGAGATCGAGCATTTGACCAAAACCTTCGGGCCGAAAGAGGCTCTGACCGACGTCTCCTTCTCCATCCCGCGCGGGCAGATCTTTGGCCTCCTCGGGCCCAACGGCGCGGGCAAGACCACCTTGTTTCGCCTCTTCATGGGCATTCTCCGGGCCAGCTCCGGCAGCCTGCGGATCGACGGGCGCGATGCCTTCGAGGCACGGGTCGATCTCAAGAGCTTCATGGGTTTTCTGCCCGATGAGCCGGTCTTCTATTCCTACCTTTCCGGCCGCGAGATCCTCGAGCTTAGCGCCGGCCTGCATGGCCTTGACGTAAAGGCCGCTATGGCCCGCCTGCAGCCGCTCATCGACCGCCTGAAAATGGCCGAGGCGATGGGACAGTTTGCCGATGACTATTCGCGCGGCATGAAGAAGAAGCTTGGCCTCATGCTGGCCCTGCTGCACGAGCCAAAGCTGCTCATCCTGGACGAGCCGACCAATGGGCTGGATGTCGAGAGCACCATCGCCTTCTACGAACTGATGAAGGAAGAGGCGGCCCGAGGAGTCACGGTGGTTTTCTCCACCCATCTCATGGACCAGGTCAGCCGCCTTTGCACCGAGGTGGCCATCATCAACCATGGCCGCCTTTCCATTACTGGCTCCATCGAGCAGTTGCGACGCGGCCTGAGCGAAAGCGCCACGCTGGAGGATGTCTTCGTTCACTTCACCACGGGGCAGCCCGGTGCCGTCTAGTCCTTCATTCGGGGCCACGGTTCGCGTGCTCCTGCGCGCTGCGCAGATCCGCGCCAAAGGCCGTTCGGCCCGAGCAAGGCAACTCCATCTGCAGCGCACCGGGCGCAAAGGGAGGAATTGGGGGCCCCTCGCCTTTCCCTTGATGATAATCGTCGGCGCCGCCATCCACGCCGTTTTCGCCTTTCAAGTGGAGCGCTATGTCGACCTGGCCGCGCGGGTTGACCTCGACGCCCGTGGAAAGTGGGAAGCTCACTGGAGGCTGTGGGACGCGATGGAGGAATTGGAAGAGGCAGGGGGCTCGACCGAATCCGCCCGATCCAAGCTGGAGCGGGAATTCTCTTACCAGGCCGGCCGCCGAAGTTACACCTCCGATGGAGGCGTGGCGCATTCGGAGGAGGAGCTTCGGGCGCACTACCAGCAATATGGCCGCGAGGGCTTCGTCCCGGCGGACTACTTCTCTCTGGCCCGCACCCTGCGCAGCGCCCACAGCCCCTTGGCGGGATGGACCGGGCTTTTCCTGCTCACTTGGTGGTTCGTCATGATCACGCTGCAGGGTGAGGGACTGGACCTGGACATGCAGCGAAGGCGAAATCCCATGTGGGAATGGCTGCTCTCGCACCCCGCGCGGCCCAGCGCGGTCTTTCTGGCCGAGATGCTCGCGCCGCTGGCGGCGAATCCCAATATCATTCTGGCCCCGATTTTCTGGATCGTGCTGCTTAGCCTTGCGGGCAATCCGTTTGTTGCCTCGATTGGCGCGGGCTTGCTGATTGGCCTGCCATTGGCCCTCACGGCTTCGTGCCTCAACAAGACCATCGAGATTTGCGCCCTGCTCAAGCTGCCTCCGCGGCGGCGCGGCGCGGTGTTGGGCCTGCTGGCCTGGCTGGGCTTCGTCTCCTATATGGGCATCTTTTTCCTCATGGCTCTAAGAGACAATTTGGGCCCGTTTTTTTCCTTCCTCGGGAAGTACGTGCCCGATTGGAATATGCCCTTCTTTGGCTGGATGATCGGTTCGCTGCCTGGGGCTTGGAGCCTGGCGGGCCCGGTTGTTGCGGCTTGGGTTTTCACCGCTGTGTGTGTGGCGCTGTCCGTGTTTGTCAGCGCGCGGGCGACGGAGCAGGGCTTGTCGGGCGCTTTTGGCGATGTGCCGAGAGTGGCTCCTTTGCTTGGCAAAGTAGGAGAACATAAATGGCTCGGCGAGCCGCTCTACCGCAAGGAACTGCTCTGGTTCTGGCGCGATCGCGGCGCCGTCATCCAGACGTTCCTCATTCCGATTTCCGTGGCGGCGTTTCAGTTGATCAACATGCACGGAGTGGTCGCGATGGCCGTCGGCCACTGGCATTCGCTCTGCACCATGGCGGTGATCTTTGGCACTTACTTTCTTTTCATCCTTGGGCCGCGCTCACTTCTGTCCGAAGGGCCCGCTTTATGGATGGCGCTCACCTGGCCGCGTGGCATGGAGGCCCTGATGAAGGCTAAGGCCCGCCTCTGGTGGATGCTGGCCAACATCCCGGTTGGCCTCGCCTTTGTGGTGGCTGCTGTGATGTATCCACTGGATTGGTGGAAGGTCGCTCTGGTGGCCATAGGCTGGTGGGCCTTCAGCCGCAGCCTGGCCGAGAAATCCGTCACGCTGGTCCAAGCCGCCAGTTCCTCGGGCGAGCAGGAGCCCGTGCCGCGTGGCCGAAAAATGGCGGCCTGGCTCGGCACCTTTACCTTCGCTTCGGGCATCGCGTCGCAGCAGTGGCATCTCGCCCTGGTCGGTGTCGTCTATTCCTGGGTCACAGCCGCCGCCATGTGGCAGCATTTCCGCGAGCGGCTGCCCTATCTGTTCGATCCCTGGTCGGAGAAGCTGCCGAAGCCGCCCACCCTCATGAACGCCATGGTGGCCATTTTGGGGATGACGGAAGTTGTGGCCGTGGTTTCAGGCATTGCGGTGGTGGCCGGCGGCAAGGATTCGCCCTATCTATGGAAGGCCCGGGCTATCACCTATCTTGTGGTCGGCGTCGTTACTTGGCTCGTCACTCGGAGTTGGCTGGCGCGGCGCGAAGTGAGCGATCGTGAGATCTGGCACTGGCCTCGCGAAACGGTCGACCGATCATCGACGGTTTGGATCTTGGCCGCGCAGAGCGTTTTCGGAGCGGTCCTCCTCGGCCTGGCTGCGCATTTCTATTCCTTTTCCCTGCACTGGTGGTGGCCCGAGGCCAGCCGGCTCGTGCTGGAAGGGGCGGAGCATTTTACCCGCTTTCCGGAGGAGCAATGGTGGATCATCCTCGCAGCGGTCGTGTGCGCCCCGCTGGCCGAGGAGTATCTCTTTCGCGGCCTGCTCTATCGGGCGCTGGATCGGGAGTGGGGCGGAGCGAAAGCCATTTGGGGCAGTGCGGCGTTTTTCGCCATTTACCATCCACCGGCTTCCTGGATCCCCGTGGTGCTGCTGGGCGCATTCAATGCCTGGCTGTTCCGCCGCTCTGGCAATCTTTGGTACTCCGTGGCCGCCCACGCGATCTACAATCTCGTCGTCGTTGTCTTCTAAAGTTCGGTATACTTCGCGTTTCGGCCCTTGGCCTTTTCGACCGGGTATTTGGCGTCATTCTTGGCCAGCTTTTCCGTGATCGCCTTTGCCGGGTCGATCCCGAGTTCATGGGCCAGTAACAGCCCGTAGATCAGCACGTCGGCGACCTCTTCGCTCAATGCGGCGAATTTCTTCGGATCATCGAGGTGGGCCTGGATTTGCTCCGGCGATTTCCAAAGGAAGTGCTCCTGAAGTTCGGCCGCCTCGATTGAGATGGCGGTGGCGAGCTGATTGGGGCGGTGAAATTGTTTCCAGTCGCGCGCATCGCGGAAGGCGAGGATTTTGGTGGTGAGATCGGCGAGTTCCATGGCTTTGCGAATAGACTATACTACCTCAATATCAAAGGGCCGCATGAAGTCTGCGCGCCACGAGACTTTTCCCCAGACCTCGATGCGCCAGCGGACGATGAGTTCGAGGCTTTCCAGCGACGGCTCCGCATCGGCCGGAATGGTCAACTCCGCCTTGAATTCCTTGGTGTCCGCGTCGGGAATACGGACGGGACCGCTGTCGAAAAAATTCAACTGGCAGGGATAGGTGATGGAGCGCGTCGTATTGGGAAACTCCTTGGTGATGCGTTCACAGATGAGGTTCGCCCGCAACGAATGCAACCGGACCGGCCCGTGCTGCCGGAGGATGACGGTGGTGGACTGCCCGGGTTGGAGGGACTCGTGGTCCAGCTTCAACGTGGTGGCTGGCGTTTGCGAGGCGAGGAGCGAGTGGAGCGTGTTGTAGAAAAGCAGCAGCGCAATGAGCCCAGGCAGGATGGAGAGCCAGTTAAACGGAGGAGCCCCGCTCGCATAGAAAAGCGCCGCCATTCCCGCGATGAGCAGGCCGCAGGCAAAGCTGGCGGCGGCTCGCCTGAGCTCGCCAAAGGTGGTGGATTTCTCTCCGGGCACAGGTGAAGCATGCGGCAAATAGGGCGGGAAACAAGCTCCAGTGCTTGATTCCAAGGGATTTCTCCTTGTATTGGCGCTCCGGTTTGAACAGCTTCTGGGCGGGTTTCCATGGAACGACACTTTTCACTCAATTGGTTGATACTTCCCGCGCTGGCCGCTTTGCTGCTGGTCGGCGGCTGCGCTTCGACCCCGAAGCACGCCCAAACTCCGCAATTCCGAACCGAGGAAGATCTTTACGATTGGCATCCCGAAGGCCTCAGCGGCAAGACCACCATCACCATCGACCTCCAGCGCCAGGTGCTCGAGGTCTTCATCGGCGGTGAGCGGGCTGGCTGGTGCTATGTCGCCACCGGCAAGGAAGGGTACGATACCAAGGCGGGGGAGTTCAAAGTCCTCGAGAAAATTGCCGATAAAAAGTCCGATACGTATGGCTGGATCGTCGATGCCAACGGCGAAACCATCGTGCAGGATGCCAAGGTCGGCCGCGACAAGGCTCCTCCGGGAGGCGAGTTCGTCAACGCACCCATGCCCTACTGGATGCGCATCTCCTGGCACGGCATTGGCATGCACGCTGGCATCATCCCGCAGCCCGGGCAACCCGCCTCGCACGGCTGCATCCGCATGCCGCACCCCTTTGCCCCGCTCTTGTTTGATGTCGTGAAGGTCGGCACGCCGGTCACGATCATTAAGTAGCGGCCGAGGCTTGGTCCTTGTCAGCGGTTCGGCTCCCGCTCATGCTAAGGCCATGAAAATGGCCCTGGTGTTTGGAATCCTAAGCGCAGCCATTCTTCAGGCGGGCGAAGGAGATATTGTCAAGGTGGGTGAAAAGGCGCCGGCCTTCGCCGGTACCGCCAGCGATGGCAGTGCGGTTTCCTCCGAAGCTCTGGCCGGCAAAGTAGTGCTGCTGGATTTTTTTGCTACCTGGTGCGGTCCGTGCATGGCGGAAATGCCGCATGTCGAGAAGGACGTTTGGCAGGCCTTCAAGCCGCAGGGCCTCGTGGTGCTGGCCGTGGGGCGTGAGCACAACGTGGAAGAGTTGGCGAAATTCAAGGAGAAGGAGGGCCTGACGTTTCCGGTGGTGGCCGATCCCAAGCGTGAGATCTATGCGAAATATGCGACCCAATACATTCCCCGGTGCTATGTGATCGGGAAGGATGGAGAGGTTAAATTCGCCAGCACGGGATTTCAGGAGGCGGAATTTGAAAAATTGAAAGAGACGATCGCTCAGGAATTGAAGAAATGATTTGGCGGAAGTTCTCTAGTCGCCGCCGGTTTTTTTAGCAGCGGATGGCCAGGGGAGGGCGTTGAGCAGAGTGCGGAGAGGCTCGCCGGTTTGGCCGCCTTGCCAGACCACGAAAAGATCCCAGGTCGCCTGGGCGTCCGCGATGGGAACGAGGACAATGCCGGGGTATTTGTGGTGGCGCATGAAAGACGGGAGGATGGCGATGGCGTCTTCGTTGGCGACCATGAGGAGCGCGCCGGCCAGGGCGCTTTCGCGCGGGGAAATGAGGCGGGGTGTGAATTTGCCGAGCGTGCGGCAGAGCTGAATGAGGCGTCGGCGGTTGCCGGGGACCTCCTCATCGGGCGCAGCGATCAGACTCTCATTTTTCAAGTCGGCCATCCGGATTTGCCTGCGGGCCGCAAGCGGGTGGTTGAGGGGCAGCGCGACGATGCTTTTGGTGACGGCCAGTTTGCGGGTGTAGAAGTCGCGGCCCAGCAAGACGCCGGTTTCCTGGGTCAGGGCGAGATCGATCTCGCCGCGGCGGAGGGCGGTGATTTGCTCGCCGGGGAAGAGATCGAGGAGTTTGACCTTCGTTTTGGGGTGGGCCTGGCGGAGGACCTTGAGCGCGGGATCGAGATATTCCTGAAAGGCCGAAGCCAGGTAGCCGATGCGGAGTTGCTCGCCCTCGCCTCGCACGATGCGACGGACATCGAGGAGAACGGCATCGAAATCGTCCAGGATCGGCCGGGCCTTGGCGGCGAGAGCGCGGCCGCCGGTGGTGGGACGCACTCCGGTGGAACTGCGGTCGAGAAGCTGGCCGCCGATCTCCTCCTCCAGGGCCTGCATTTGCCGGGAGAGGGCGGATTGCGACAGATGCAGGCGGGCGGCGGCGCGGTGCAGACTGCCTTCATCGAGCACGGCGAGAAACGAGCGAAGCCGGAGAAGCATGGTAAGATAGTGATGCATTCAATGCATCACGGCAATCGGGAATGAGCGTTACCTAGCTAGCCGAACCACAGGTACGGTTTGTCCATGAGCAATACGATTTCGGCGACCCAGCTTCTGGAGCAACTCAACTGGCGCTATGCGACCAAGCAATTCGATCCGGCTCGCAAGATCAGTGCGGCGGATTGGGCCGCACTGGAGGAGGCTCTTGTGCTATCGCCTTCCAGCGCGGGTTTGCAGCCCTGGGCTTTCATTGTGGTCAACGATCCGGCGATTCGGGAGACGCTGGTCCCGGCTTCCTATGGACAGACGCAGGTCAAGGATGCTTCTCATCTGGTAGTCTTTGCCGCCCGTACCAATTTTGGGGAAGCGGATGTTGATGCCCATCTCGAGCACACGGCGAAGGTGCGCGGCGTTTCGGTGGAATCCCTCGCGCCCTTTCGCGGCATGATAATGGGCGGCATCGTGAATGCGATGGACCAGGCCACCCGCGCCGTGTGGGCGGGACGGCAGACCGCTATTGCCCTGGGCAATTTGCTGACCAGCGCCGCATTGCTCGGCATCGACGCCTGTCCGATGGAGGGATTTGTCCCTGCGCAGTACGATGAGATCCTCGGCCTCAAGGACAAGGGCCTAACGGCCATGGCTATTTGCACGCTCGGGTATCGGGCCGAGACGGATGGCTATGCCTCGCTGCCGAAGGTCCGGTTTCCCAAAGAGCGCGTCGTGCTCCACGTTTAAGCGGCAGTAGTCAGGTGCCGCCAGTCACGGTGTAGCCTTCCCGGCGGAGATCCTCCGTGAGATCCTTCTCCATCTGCGCGGCGTCCTCGAAGGGCATGGGATTGAAATGGGCAAAGAACTCCGGAAGGAGGCGGAGACCATACTTTTCCACGGTCCACGCCGATTTGTAGCCGGCTTTATGGTTCTCGAAACGCTCCTCGACCGGTAGCCCGGTCATGCCCACATAGACGCAGGGCTTGGACGGGTCGCGCTTCGGATTGAGCCGGAGAACCGTCGGATGTTTCGCCACCGCATCGTCCAGCAAGATGACATAAACGCTGTGGTGAAAACTATCCGCAGGCTCAGCCCTGGCCCTTTTGCGCCTCATAGGCCGCGAAGAGATCCGTCACCTTTACGCCAAAAAGCGTCATGCCTTCCACGTTCGCATTGGTGATGCTGGCGTTGGAAAAGTTGATGTCATCGAAGGTGGCACCGGAGAGGTTGATGTTGTGGAACTTCGCATCGGCGAGGGCGACATCATCAAATTCCGCACGCTGCATGGCGACATTCAGGAATTTGGAATCGTTGAGGCAGACGTCTTCGCAGTGAAGCGGACCGGTGGGGATGTTGGATGACATGGGCTAGTCTTTCTTGAATACGAGGTGATCGCCGTCGGCGTCGGCGGTGATTTTGTCCCCTTCGGTGAATTTGCCGTCGAGGATTTCCATGCTGAGCGGATCGAGAATTTCGCGCTGGATGACCCGCTTCAGCGGGCGGGCTCCGTAGGCGGGATCGTAGCCTTCCTTGCCGAGCAGCTTTTTGGCCGCATCGGTGAGGGTCAGCGTGATGTTCTGCTTGAGCAGGCGGTTGAGCAGGCGCTGGAGCTGTATATCGACGATGTGGGTGATCTGTTCCTCGTGCAGCCGGTCGAAAATGATGATCTCGTCGATGCGGTTGAGGAACTCGGGGCGGAAGTGCCCGCGCAGGGCCTCGGTCACGCGTTTGTCGCGTTCCTCATGGGAGAGATCTTCCATGATGTACTGGCTGCCGATATTCGACGTGAGAATGATGACCGTATTCTTGAAGTCGATGGTGCGGCCCTGGCCGTCGGTGATGCGGCCGTCATCGAGCACCTGGAGGAGCACATTGAAGACATCGTGGTGGGCCTTTTCCACTTCATCAAATAGGACGACGGAATACGGCTTGCGGCGGACGGCTTCGCTGAGCTGGCCGCCCTCTTCGTAGCCGACGTAGCCGGGAGGCGCACCGATGAGCCGGGCCACCGTGTGCTTCTCCATGTACTCGCTCATGTCGAGGCGCACGATGGCGTTCTCGTCGTCGAAGAGGAACTGGGCGAGGGCCTTGGAAAGTTCCGTTTTGCCGACGCCCGTGGGGCCGAGAAACATGAAGGACCCGATGGGGCGATTCTCATCCTGGAGACCCGCCCGAGCGCGGCGCACAGCATTGGCCACGGCTTTGATCGCCTGCTGCTGGCCGACGACGCGCTCCATGAGGCGCTCTTCCATTTTTACGAGCTTCTGGCGCTCCCCTTCCTGGAGTCGCGAAACGGGGATGCCAGTCCACGAGGCGACCACCTTCGCGATGTCTTCCTCGGTGACTTCTTCCTGGAGCAGCGCGTTGCTGCTGCCGGATTGCTTGGCGGTGGCTTCTTCGAGTTGTTTCTGCAACTCGGGGAGGCGGCCATATTGAATCTCGGAAGCGCGATGGAGGTCGCCGGTGCGCTGGGCCTGCTCAAGTTCCGTGCGAAGCTGCTCGATCTGCTCGGCAACTTTCTGCGATTTGCCGATTTCCTCTTTTTCCTTTTGCCACTGGGCCTTGAGGCGGGAGGCGTTTTCCTTGAGGTCGGCGACTTCCTTGTCGAGCTTGGCCAGGCGCTCCTTACTGGCGGCATCCTTTTCTTTTTTCAGGGCCTGCCGCTCCATCTCCATCTGCATGATCTGGCGCTCGAGCTGATCGATCTCGGTGGGCATGGAATCAAGCTCCATCTTGAGACGGGAGGCGGCTTCGTCGATGAGGTCGACGGCTTTATCCGGCAGGAAGCGGTCGCTGATGTAGCGATCGGAAAGCGTGGCGGCGGCGACGATGGCGGAATCCTGAATGCGCACTCCGTGGTGTACTTCGTAGCGTTCCTTCAGGCCGCGCAAAATGGCGATGGTGTCTTCCACGCTCGGCTCGTCGACCATCACGGGCTGGAAGCGCCGCTCCAGCGCGGCGTCCTTCTCAATATATTTGCGGTATTCGTCGAGCGTGGTGGCGCCGATGGTACGGAGCTCGCCACGGGCGAGCTGGGGTTTCAGCATATTCGAGGCGTCGGCGGAACCCTCGGCCGCGCCGGCCCCGACGATGGTGTGAAGCTCGTCGATGAAGAGGATGATCTTGCCCTCGGAGGAAGTGACTTCCTTGAGGAAGGCCTTGAGGCGGTCCTCGAATTCGCCGCGGAACTTCGCCCCGGCGATCATCGCGCCGATGTCCATGGCGATGACGCGCTTATTTTTCAGTGATTCAGGGACGTCGCCACTGACGATGCGGCGGGCGAGACCCTCGACGATGGCGGTCTTGCCCACGCCGGGTTCGCCGATGAGCACGGGGTTGTTTTTTGTGCGGCGGGAGAGCACCTGCATGGTGCGGCGGATCTCGTCGTCGCGGCCGATGACGGGGTCGATCTTGCCCTTGCGGGCGGCCTCGGTGAGGTCGCGGCCGTATTTCTCGAGGGTCTGGTATTTGCCCTCGGGGTCCTGGTCGGTCACGCGCTGGTTGCCCCGCACGGCGACGAGGGCCTGCATGAGCTTGGCGGGCGTGACGCCGGCATCCTTGAGGAGCTTGGCGCCGGGGGTGTTCGAGTGGGTGAGGGCGATGAGGAAATGCTCGGCGCTGAGATACTCATCCTTGAGCTTGGCCATCTCGGCCTCGGCGCTGTCGATGGTCTTGCGCAAGTCGGCGCTGAGGTTGGGCGAAGAACCCCCGTGGACGCTGGCGCGGCCGGCCAAGGAGGCTTCGACCTGCTGCTCCAGCGAAGTGGGATCGACGCCAAGTTTTTCGAGCAGGGGCCGGGCCAGGCCGTCGCTCTGCTGGAGGAGGGCGAGGAGGAAATGCTCGGGGGAGATTTCGGAGTGATTCCGCTGGGAGGCGAGGTCGAGGGAGGCGTTGAATGCCTCCTGCATTTTCGCGGTGAACTTATCGGGACGCATGGCCCCAATATATCCGCGCTACGGGCGGGTTCACAAAGGTTTTCTAGGGCTTGGGAGGCTGATCCTGTTTGAGCCGGAGGGCGCGTTCCTTGAAGGCTTCCTCGGTGAACTTGGCGAGGAATTCATCATTGGGGAAAACCTTCTTGGTGATGGCGAGGATGCGACCGTAGCCGCCATCGAAGGGGCCGAAGGAGACAAGCTTGCCGTCGCGGCGGATATCCATTTCGCCGCAGCCAAAGCAGAGGACGAACTCCAGCTTGCGGTTGGGTGGGGCGTTGAAGGTGTAGCGGACGTTGGCGCGGAACTCGCAGGTCTTGGAGGGCGAAAGGAAGGTATTGCCGTCGGTGAAGGCGGCCTTGAGCTCGGCGGCTTCCTTTTCGGGAACGGCAAAGGGCTCGCCGAGATTGAAGACCACGGGGGGCTGGGCGGCGGCCTGGGTGGCGTTGTCGAGGACCTTGGAGTCGACCCGCTGGGCGGTGACGGAGGTGGCTTCCTTGACGATGGCGAGGTTTTCGGTGCCGCCGAGGGCGATGCCGACGGAAAGGTCGTTCATGGCGGGGTCGTCGACGGCCAGGGCGAGGGAGGCGGTGAAGAGGAGGATAAGAAGGTGTTTCACAGGCGGGAATAGGATGCCTGTTGAGGGAGAGGGGTGCAATGCGGGAAAATCCTCAACTTTTATGCGTCATTTTGCCGAGGCAAAATCATGTAATAACTACTTAAATAGTCGTATTAATATAAATACGTAGGAGGAATGGCTGTTGACATAAATCAAATAACGTCCAAAGTAGTCGTATATGAAATGGAGCAAATGGTGGGTCGGGCTGCTGGGGGTGTGGGTGGCAGCCGGGCAGGTGTGGGCGACGGATTATACGTGGGTGTCGGCGGCAGCGGGGCTGTGGAGTACTGGGACCAATTGGAGCGGCGGGTCGGGGCCGGTGTCTTCGCCGACTTCAAATGTGACGGCCTCGGCTTTTGGAAATGCGCAGCTCAATGTTTCCAGCACGATCGGCAATCTCTCGCTGTTGCTCCCGGCGAATACCTGGCAGATCTTTGCGGCCAGTGGAACGGACGTCACCCTGACGGTCAGCGGGACCATTCTGGAGGATGATCTCGGGTCGGGGGCTGGGAAGCAATTGCTGCTGGCCAATTCGAACGATGGGACGGGCAAGCTTCGGGTGATCGCCAATGAGATCAGCACCGCGGGCCGCCTTTTTCTGGGCACCAGTACGACCAACAATGCCCTGGAAGAACTGAGAATCGGAACGCTCAATCTGAACTCGCAAACCAGCCGCACGGTGTCGATCACCTCAGCGACGGCCGTGATTGGGACGGTGAATTTTACCGGTACGGCCGTCCTGGACATTTACCGATCCGCGGCTGGAACGGGAGGAGTCACGGTCGGAACCCTCAATGGCAACTCCAACGCTCGCCTGGAAGGTTCGACGATTGCTTCCACGGCCAACGCGGTTTTGACCATCAATGGGGCCAGCGGCACGGGTGTCTATTCCGGCGCGATTTTGGATGGCTATATCTCCGGGGGAGGAAAAGTGAGCGTGGTCAAGCAGGGCGAGGGCAAGCAGGTTTTTGCAGGAACGAGCACCTATACGGGATCAACCAGCGTGACCGCCGGCACGTTGCTGGTAAATGGGGCGCATACGGGCGCTGGCGCGTATACGATCAGTGGGGGAACGATCGGGGGCTCGGGTTCCATCACCACGAGCAATGCCAACTTCACGGTGACATCCGGGGGCCATCTTGCGCCGGGGGACGTGACTCCCGGGACTTTGACCCTGGCCCTGGGCACGGGTACGCTTGACGTGAGTGGAGCGGTGAGCCTGAATAACACCGGAGCCCTGGTCTTCGATCTGGGTGCGGTGGGAGCAAGCGACCAGATTCTGCTTGGCACCGGCGTGCTGAACATCGGATCGGGGGTGTTGAATATTGACGATTTCTCGTTCACGACCGCCGCCGGTTTTGGCGCGGGCACTTACACCTTGTTCGACACGTCCAGCGCCATTCTCGGCTCGCTGGGAACCAATCTGACCGGAACCCTGGGAGGCCTGTCGGTGACGCTGCAGCTTGGCGATGGCGGCAACGACCTCCAGTTGGTCGCAACTTCCGTGCCCGAGCCGAGCTCGGTTGCGCTCGCCGGGTTCGGCCTGGTGGGGGTTGTCGTGGGAATTCGCCGGCGCTTCAGCCGGACCATTCGCTCATAAATTATGAAGACATTACCTTTGAAGCCCAGGCTGGGTGCTTTCACCCTCATCGAATTATTGGTCACGATCGGGATCATTCTCGTGCTGGCAGGACTCGGTTTCCCGGCGCTGAAAACCGCGACTGAACGCGGCAAGCAGGCCGCTTGCCTCGGGCACGCCAAGCAGCTCTCGCTGGCCTATCTGGCATTTCGCAATGATAATGATGGCAGCATCAACGGTCTGGGCGCAGGCCCTGATGGGTCGGGGTCCAATTGGATGACCCGCATGAACCCCTATTTCGAGACGTCGACGTTTGCGAGTATCCGGATGAAATACATGTGCCCGGCGCACCCGCAATTCCTGCAGGACAGTGCTTCGCACATTGGCTGGGCATTCAATTCGAACCTCGATGTGACGGCCACGACGCCATATCACCGGTATTCGCAGATATCCAAACCGTCGCAGGTCATTTATGCGATCGAGGGCTTTCGCGAGTATAACTGGTCGGCGGGCGATGGGCAAAATCCCAACTACACGGTGCCGACGGCCTGGCTCAAAGCAGACAAGTCCCTGCCTGCCGGGCAAGAGGTGATCTTTCCTCACAAGGGGGCTGCGAACGCGGTCTTTCTGGATGGTCATATCCAGGCGCTGAAACCACCCCTGGCCAGAGAAACCTGGGCGATTGATGGAGTATGAAAACGGCGACCTATTTAGTATTCGCGGGCCTGCTCGCGGTATCGCTGGCGCGGGCGGAAGTGGTAACCTTTGCGAAAGCGGGGGTGACCCTGGATGTGCCTGAGGGGTGGACGCTGGATGAGCAGGCCGGAAAGGCCATGCTGCATTCGCCGGACCAGACGGGGAAGATCCAGGTATTCAATGTGAGCCTGCCGGGGAAATCCTTCGACAAGGTGGTGGAGGAATACCAGGCGGCGACCTTCAAGGACAAGGCGGCACCGCGGCCCGGGCAGAAGATTGAGGTGCTGGAGAGCGGGAAGTTCCAAACAACGGCGGGCGCTGCGGGGTACAAGGGGGCCTACGGATATAAGGACGGCGCTGATCACCAACCGGAGGTGTGGACGTGGCGGTACTTTTTCCAAAAGCCAAAGGGCGGCATCATCTGCGTGTGTTCCTTTGTCTATGGGGACAAGGAGCGCGCGACGGCGCAGGAGGCGATCATCGCCAACTCGCTGCAGATCGCTCCTTAAAGGCTCCCGATGTCCGATTGTTTGACTGAGGCATCCCGGGTGGAGCGGCGGATAGCGTGGCCGGGCAGGTGGATTCTGCTGGCGGCAACGCTGGTCATACTGACGACCGCACGGGGACAAGATTTAGAGACGGAAGAGGCCGCGCCAGAGAGCGCGACGGGCGTGGATCGGAAAGATCCAGCTGCGTGGCTGCTCTGGCGGCATGGGCCAATTCCGTTTCCCACCTGGGTGTCCTCAGCCGTGCCGGAATGGCTGAAGGATGGGCCGGTGATCGATTTTGGGAAGTACGGGAAAGACCTCGTGATCGTGACGCCGGATGTGATTCCGGCGGGGCATGACGGGGGCGCGCTGAAGGCGATGATTGGGTTGATCGCGAAGAAGGTGCCGAATGCGCTGGTGGTGACGGCGAGCGCGCTGACCCCTGCGCAGAGGGGGCGGCAGTTGCTGATCGTGGGAACGCCGCGGGACAATACGGCGGCGAATGCGGTGTTGGGGGATAAGGCGGGCGAATTTCTGGCCGGGATTCCGGCGGGCGGATATCGGTTGAAGGCGGTGGAGAATCCCTTTGCGCCGGGGAAGCGGGCGATTGTAATTTTGGGTGCGGACCTGTCGGGAGCCTGGGCGGGAGCGGCGGTGTTGGCGTTTTCCATTCACCCCAAGCAGAAGGGGCTGAGTCCGATCAAGGACTGGCCGGTGGCGATTGCGGATGGCACGTATTGGGCGCCGTTTGAAGCGCGCTATGATGGGAATCGGACGCCGAAGGAGACGGCGCCGCCGAGTCCAGTGCCGGCACCACCGGTGGTACCTTATGGGGTGCGGGTGTGGGGGAGTCCGACGCCGGACTTGGAATCGTATCAGCGGACGGTTGAGGCGCTGAAGGGACTGGGCGCGAACACGGTGGTGGTGCAGCCGGGCGGGTGGCCGGACCAGGAGAATTGCGGGCCGTTCTTCCGCAAGGCGGTGGACATCGCGTGGAGCGAGGGGATCTATACGATTCTTTATGTGGGCAACGAGATGGTGGGGCATCGGCCCGCGCCCTTGACGGACGGGCATCGGGACGTGGTGCGGGCGACGAAGGATCATCCGGGACTGCTGAGCTGGCATTTGTACAATCAACTCGCGGCCAAGCTGACGCCGGAGGAGCGGGACGAGGTGGAGAAACAGATGCGCTGGCTGCGGAGCGAGTCGCCGAAGCCGATCGCGGTGGAGGTGGTGTGGGGGCATAACCAGGCGAAGATGCCGGATGATAAGGCTGCGCTGGTGCGCGACCTGAAGAGCTGGGGAATGGACGAGGTGGCGAGCGATCTCGCGCCAATCGGCGGGTGGTCGCATGGGGACATCTCGCTGTGGGAGCCGCGCATGGCGGCGTATCGCGATTTTCATTTGCCGCCGCAGGCGGTGCTGCAGGCGCATGTGCCTTTTCTGGAGCCGCGGGTGCCGCGGGATGTGGAGATGCGGAACGAGTATTGGTGGGCGCTGGCGGGCGGAGCGCGGGCGTTTTTCTGGGAATGCGCCACATTGTATACGCATATCAATGTGCGGGGTTTGCTGAGCTGGGATTTGAAGCCGCTGCCGGATGGACGGTGCGATGAGGTGCGGCGGCTCGCGGAGGTGACGAAACGGCTGGAGGCCGTGATCGCACGGGGTGAGCCGGCAGATGCGGAGATTGCGACGCTGGGATTGGAGGCGAAGGCGACGACGGTGAAGCAGCCTGCGCTGCGCCTGCGGCAGACACCGGATGGGGTGCGCTATCTTTTGTTGATCAATCCCTCGGTGGAGAAGGCGATGCCGGTGACGGTGACGCGCAGCGTGGGAGCGGTGCTGTTGGCGCGGGAATTGGTGACTGATGCGCCGCCGCAAGAATTTACGAATGTCTCGCCGTTGGTGGTCGAGTTGCCGCCGGGGGGCGGGGCTTGCTTTCAACTGGGGGATACAGCCCAAGCCAAACGATGAATATTCTTCGCACTTATTTTGCCACTTCGGTCGTCCTCGCGTTCGGAATTTTTTCCATTCCGCTTACTCAGGCGCAGGAGGACGGGAAGAAGGCGGGGACGACGAGCAACTCGATGTTGAAATTTGAGGAGCAGGCGCGACGGGTGTCGCCGGTGATTCCGACGCCGCAGGAGAGCTATTGGGGAGAGAAGACGCTGGAGGTGGGGAGCGGGGGAGAGTTTTTTGGCTCGATCCAACTCAAGGGGAAGGCGGAGAAGTTGGGGCTAATCGCGGGTGATTTTGCGCGACGGCTGGAGACGAAATGGAAGGTGAAGCCGGTGGTGGCGAAGGCGTTTCCGATTGTCTTCGCATTGGATGCGGCGGAGTTGCCGAGTGACGAGAAGGAGATCGCGGCGCAGCTCAAGGATATCGGGCCGGAAGGGTATGTGCTGAAGACGGCGGTGCGGGACGGGGCGCCGGTGATCCTCGCGGCGGGGAATTCCGAGACGGCCTTGTGGCATGCGATGACGACGCTGGTGCAGTTGATCACGCGTGACGGCGACCGGTTGGTGGTGCCGGAGGTGGAGGTGGTGGACTATCCCAAGATGACGGATCGTGGACTGCTGGTGGATATTGGCGGCCAAGGGTTCATGGTGGGGCCGTCGCGTTGGCCGCTGGAGAAGTGGAAGGAACTGGTCGATTGGATGGTGGATCAAAAGCTGAACGCGGTGTGGCTGGAGTTCATCGGGTCGGGGCGGTTGATGGGGAACCTCAAGATGGAGGCGGGCGAGTGGATTGGGTTTCCGCTGGATCTGAAATCGTATCCGCAACTCGTGGCGAAGGACCGGCCGATCAAGCGCTGGGACGCGGAGAAGAAGGCCGTGGTGCAGGACAAGTACACGGTGCCGAATGTGAAGGAAGATTTCGTGGCGGAATTGATCGACTACGCGAAGGCGCGGGGGATCAAGTGCACCCTGCAGGTGGGGTATGACTACTTTGCGAATCAGTTGCCGGTGGTGATGGGCATCCCGGCGAACGATCCGCGCAATGTGGCGGCGAACAAGGTCTATGATGACGTGCTGCGCGAGATCGTGCAGCGATATCCCAAGGCGGACGGGGTGGCGCTTTGCACGATCGAGAACAAGGATGCGCCGGCGGACATGGTTTACGATGTGATCCGGCGGACGAATGAGGCGTACAGCATTATTCGCTCGATCAATCCGAAAATGGAGGTGGGGTTGCTGGCCGACTACATCGAGTGGCAGCCGAACCAACTCGAGCAGATCGCCGCGTTGAAGGCGGGAGTTCCATCGGATGTTTACCTGGCCTACTCACCGCATCGCGAGGTGCAACAGAGGTCCTGGCAGCGGGTGCATGGGGACGTGTGGCGGTACATGAACTTCAGCCAGTATGCGTGGGACCATGTCGCGTACATTTTCCCGGAGAAGATCCAGCAGGAGATCCTGGGCGCGTATGTGGACGGGTATCGCAAGGTGGTGACGCAGGCTTGGTATTTCGATGTGTTTTCGCTGAACTACCTGGCGCTGGCGGAGTATTCGTGGAATCCGGTTTCCAGCGAGGGATTCTGGGACAAGGTGTTGCTGAGAAGCTTTGGCGAGAAAGGCGCGCCGCTGATGAAGACGGCGTTGGAGCATACGCGGTTTGATCTGAGGTTCGACATCATCGCGCGCGTTATTCTGGATGGGAAGACGGACGCGGAATTCACGTACTGGGACATGTATGTGCTGCATCAGTTTCATGGCTTGAAGGGGGAGCAGTTGGATGATCTGGAGGCTGATGCACAGGCATCGCTGGATGCGGCGACGCAGGCGCTGCCAGTGGTTCCGGCTGAGGCGAAAGAATCGGTGGATGTGACGATCATCTCGGCGGAGCGGCGGCTGTATCTGGCGCGGAGTGCGCGGCATTTGCTGGCGGCCTTGCAGGCGGAGAAGGCGGGCGATCTGGGGAAGGCGCGGGCGGAGATGGATGCGTGCGTGGCGGACGGGGAGAAAGTCGTGCAGGCGGCGACGGGACTGGGGATCGAGTATCCGCTGGCGGTGCATGATGGGAAGCTGCTGGAGAAGTACAAGGCGATCCGAGATGGGCTCGGGCAGCCCGCGACGACGGTGGCAAAGTAAGATTGAGATGAGCGCCACTCTGACACCCGCAACCCCGGTCGCCCCGACCGTGCTGCCATCGGCTCCGGCCGAGAGGCTGTCGTTGCGGGACAAGACGGTGGTCGGGATCGGTGGGCTGCCGATTTATTTCGGGAACATCACCGTGCAGAGCATGGCGATCCCGTTTTACCAGATGACGCTGCATGTGAATCCCACTCTGCTCGGGCTGGCGCTGACGCTGCCACGGCTGTGGGACGCGATGATCGATCCGCTGGTGGGGAATATTTCGGATAACTTCCGGTCGCGTTTTGGGCGGAGGAGGCCCTTCATCGTGGCGGGAGCGATCGCGATGGGATTGGCTTATGGGCTGATCTGGATGGTGCCGCCGGATTGGAGCGAGGCGGCGAAGCTCGCCTACTTCACCGCAACGGCCTTTCTTTTCTATACGTGCTATGCGGTTTTCAGCGTGCCGTATCAGGCTCTGACTTACGAGATCTCGCCGGATTACAACGACCGCACGCGGGTGATGGCGAATTACACGGCGTGGTACAAGGTGGGCGACCTTTCGTATGGGTGGATTTTTCCGCTGTCGCAGCTGGCCATCTTTGCCACGCCAATCATTGGCATTCGCACGGTGGGGTGGAGTGTGGGCATCTTTATCCTCGCGATGATCGGGTTGATTCCTGGGCTGCTGGGACGGGAGAGGGTGTTTCACAAAGCGGTGCCAAAGGCTCCGGCGCCGCTCCGGGATTCGGTGCTGACGGCGATCCGGCATAAGGCGCTGCTCATTGTCATTGCGTTGTGCCTGCTGAAGGTGGTGCCGAGCATGCTGGCGAGCAGCATGGATCACTACCTGCTGGTTTATTACATGAATGGCGGCGATGTGGCGCTGGGTACCTCCTGGAAGGCGGCGTTGTCCACGGCCTACGGCGTGGTGGGGCTGGTGACGATTCCCGTGCTTGCTGCAGTGGCGAACCGCTGGGGCAAGCCGGCGGCGATGGCAGCAGTGTATGGGCTGGTGGTGATTGCGGGCTTCGGGAAGTGGTTCCTCTTCGTGCCCGGCCACACCTGGATCGTGCTGTGCGATGCGCTCTTCAGCGCGCCGATCTGGGTGGGGTTGAGCATGCTGCTGCCCTCGATGATCGCCGACATTTGCGATGAGGATGAATTGAACACGGGGCATCGCCGCGAGGGCGTGTTTGGCGCGATGTATAACTGGGTGGTGAAGTTTGGCATCTCCTTTGCCTTTCTCGGAACGGGGCTGCTGCTCGATCTCGTGGGTTTCGACGCGAAGCTGGGTGGGCATCAGGATCCCAGCACCTTCTTCTGGATGAGATTCTTTTTTGCGGGAGTCACGGTGACCTCCGCAGTGCTGGGCGTGTTGGTGGCGCTGGCCTACCCGATCACGCGGGAGAAGGCGGCCGAGACGCGGCGTTTGCTGGAGATTCGGCGAGGGACGTAAAATTTATCAGGAAAAAATATGAGCGTATTAGTAGCACCGAGAATTCGGACGGAACAAAGAGTGGCGGAAGTGGGTTGGTTTTCCGCGCTGTGCGGCGAGGATTTGGAGTACCTCGGCGTGCCGGATGTGAAGCTGACCAGCACATTTGAGCATTGCTCGGCGATCTTCAAAAAGACGGAGCAACTGGGGTACCAGAGCATCCTGATGCCGTCGGCCTATGCGGTGGGGCAGGAGCCGTTGGTTTTTGCGGGCGCGATGGCGGTGGCGGCGCCGAAGCTCCAGCAGCTCGTGGCCCTGCGCATGGGAGAGATTCATCCGCCAATGCTGGCGCGGCACATTGCGACGCTCGATCACATGCTGAAAGGCAAGCTGACGGTGAACATCATTTCGTCGGAGTTGCCGGGCGAGACGATCAGCCCAGCGGACCGCTATACGCGATCGGAAGAGGTGCTGCAAATTCTGCGGCAGGCCTGGACGCAGGATCACATCGATTTCGACGGGCAATTTTATAAGATCAAGCTGGCGACGACGAAGCCGGTGACGCCGTATCAAAAAGGCGGGCCATTGTTGTACTTTGGTGGCATCTCGGAGCCAGCGCGGGAGGCGTGCGCGAAGTATTGCGACGTGTTCCTGATGTGGCCGGAGACGGAGGAAAAGCTCGGTGAGACGATGGCGGATATGAGCGAGCGAGCGGCGCGGCAGGGGCGGGTGATTGACTTTGGGCTGCGCATCCACGTGATTGTGCGCGAGACCGAGGAGGAGGCGCGGGCCTTTGCGCGACGGATGATTTCGCGGTTGGACGACGCGACGACGGCGAAGATTCGCTCGAACATTAATGATTTCAAATACGAGGGCACGAAGCGGCAGGATGCGTTGCGGGCGGCGTCGAAGGATGACTACATCGAGGAGCTTGTGTGGTCGGGCATCGGCCGCGTAAGGGCCGGCTGCGGCAGTGCGCTGGTGGGGGATCCTGACCAGATCGTGGAGAAGCTAAATCGCTATCTCGATATGGGAATGCGCTCGTTCATCTTTAGCGGGTATCCGCATTTGCAGGAGTGCGATCTCTTTGCCAAATACGTGCTGCCGAGGCTGAAGACGGCGCATTTACCTGCGTTGCAGGGACGCGTTGGGAATCACCTGCCCACGACGCCACTGACGCTGCCTTTGCTTCAGGAGGCGTAGGCGAGCAGGGCAGGGTCGAGATCGAGTTGGTAGATGCGACGCCTCGCGGGAAGGACTGCGGGGTAGTCGACGGGGCGGACGTTGCTGAGCTCCCAGGCCAGCCAGCCCGGTTCAAAGGTGGTGGCACAGGAGCGGGCGAGGTCGGTGAGCACCCAGGGGCGGATCGAGAGGACATCGACAATTGCGACTGCGTGGGCGACGGGATCGAAGGGGAAATCTTCGGTGAGGTAGTTTTGATTTTGGACGATGAGAAGATCGCGAAAGGGGACCTGATCGAGCGGCCAGCGGCGGACTTCGATGGTCTTGGCGCCGGAGCGGATGCGGTCGCCGGAGGGTGCGACGATGGAGAGAGTTTGAAAGATCATGACGAAATTGTAACAGGATTTTAGGGCTAAGAGTAAGCGCTCGTATTTTTCGCGTCATTAGGTTGCGAAAACGTGACGGAGCACTTATTGCGGCGGCGAAGAGGAACTGTAGAAAGAGCGGTCTCTTGGCTACTCGAAGGGTTGCTCAGCTTGGGTTGTTGCTTTGTCTTTTCGCTCTGGCGCAGATCGCAAATCTCTGTGCCCAAATTCGGGTGGTGGATTATAATACAAGCGGAGCGCGGACAGGCTTGCAGACGGTGCTGGCGGCGATCGGGAATGAGAGTGTGAATGGAATCGTGAAGCCGCTCGACATTATCAGCCTGCAGGAGCAGTCCACGAATGGAGCCGACACGCAGGCGGTGGTGAATATGCTGAACGCGCAGTATGGCGCGGGAATTTATGCCGCGACGACTTTGCTGGGTGGAAGCACGGGAGCAGGGACGCAGACGATTGTTTATAACACGCAGACGGTTCAGTTGATCGGGCAGGCGCTGGTGGGAACGGCGAACAGCAGCGGACAGGCCCGGCAGGCGCTGCGGGCGGAGTTTCGGCCGATCGGCTATGACAGTACGGCGGATTTCTATGTTTACGCGGACCACTACAAGGCAGGCAACACGAGTTCGGATGCCGTGCGGCGCAACACGGAGGCGGTGACGATACGGGCGGATGCGGATGCGCTGGGAGCGGGAAAGAACATTATCTACACGGGAGACTTCAATATCTACAAGAGCTCGGAGGCCATGTACTCGACGCTGGGAGCGAGCGGCAACGGGCAGGCGATTGATCCGATCAATCGGCCCGGAAACTGGAGCAACAGCGCGGCGTTTCTTGATATCCACACGCAGTCGCCGGTGACCACGCCGCGGTACAGTGGGCAGACCACGGGAGGGATGGACGACCGCTTTGATTTTCAGTTGGTGACGGCGGCGCTGATGGACAGCGAGGGGATGAGCTATATCGGAGGGTCGTATCATGCCTTTGGCAATACGGGGACGCATGTCTTCAACGGGGAGATCACGAGCGGGAGCATTTCCGCGCTGGCGGCGCGGCTGCCGGGTTATACCACGACGCAGGCGCAGGGCGTGCTCGATGCGCTGACCACGGCGAGCGATCATTTGCCGGTGGTGGCCGACTATCAGGTGCCGGCCAAGATGGGAGTGGCGGTGGGGGCGGTGCCGATAAGGGTGATGCGCGACGCAAGCGTGGCGGTGACGGTGAATGTGGCAAATACGGCGGCGGTGGTGGCGGCGAACGGGGCGGATGAGTTGGACTATGTCGTGAGCGGCAGCGGCGGCGTGCATGGGTCGGCGACCGGCGCCGACAGTGCGCTGGGCGGGAGCAACCAGCATGTGCTCACGCTCGGCACGACGTTGGTGGGAGCGCAGACGGGGCAGGTGAATGTGGTGAGCTCGAGCCAATCGGTGGCAAATGGCACCTTTTCACAGACGGTTTCCTACAGCGTGCTGGATCATGCAAAGCCGTTTTTCGCGGAGGTCGGACAGGCCGTGGGGACGATGACGATCGACTTTGGGCAGGTGTCCCTGGCGGGAGGGCCGATCTCGATGACGTTTCATCTGGCGAACTGGACCTCGTCGCTTGGCCTGACGGCGGGGCTGGACTTTGACCAGATGCTAGCCTCGGGAGATTTCTCGGAATTTTCGACGAATCTCGCGCTCTTCAGCGATCTCACCGCGGGGAATGCGGCGGCGTTTTTGGCGACGTTTGACCCGGATCAACTGGGGGCATTCCAGGCGAATTATCAGCTCTCGTTTTCCGACGAAGATGTGCCGGGGGCGACGAGCCTGGGGACTTTGAATCTGGTGGTGAAGGGAGTGGCGGTGCCGGAGCCGAATGCGCTTTTCCTTATGATGGGAAGCGGGGCGGTGGTGGGGTTCTTGGTGAGGAGGAAGCGGTAGCGGTTTACGACGGGAGTTGGGAAACAAGGCGCTTTGGGAATGGGAAGGCGCGGTCGGGGGAGATGGGCCTTGTCGGGCGGTGCGGGATGGATTACCGATCTCGCATCTGACTGCTGTTATCGATGAATTCTCTTTCCGTTAGTTTGCTGGTTTTCGGTCTGGTCTTTGGGGTTGGTTACCTGGCGACCATGATACGGGCAGTGCTGCCCGAGCATCACCTGACGCCGGAGACGAAGGATACGGTGAAGCTGACGATGGGGCTGGTGGGCACGATGACGGCGCTGATTCTCGGGTTGCTGGTGGCCTCGGCGAAGAGCACGTACGACACCCAGAAGAACGACGTGATCGACATGTCGGCCAAGTTTATCCTGCTCGACCGGGTGTTTGCGCATTACGGGCCGGAAACGGCGGAGTGCCGGGCGCAGTTGCGCCGGGCGGTGGAGCACATGGAGAGCCTGCTGTGGCCGGAGGATAGGAAGGAGGCGGTGCAACTCGATCCCAGTGCGGCTGCGGGGGATTCGCTGTACGATTTGATCGAGGGTCTGCAGCCGAAGGATGAGAGCCAGCGGTTGCTAAAAACGCAGGCAGTGAATAGCGCGATCGACATTGCCAAATTGCGCTGGCTGTTTTTTGAACAGGCGAGCAGTGCGATCTCGGTGCCGCTCTTGGCGGTGGTGATTTGCTGGCTATCGGTGCTGTCGTTCAGCTTTGGGCTTTTTGCGCCGGCCAATGCGACGGCCAAGGCATCGCTCTTCATCTGCGCGCTTTCGGTTTCCGGGGCGATCTTCCTGATTTTGGAATTGGATGAGCCTTTCCGGGGCCTGATTCACGTGCCGAAAGATCCGGTGGAGCGAGCGCTAGCGCATTTGGGGAAGTAGGGGGAGGCCCAGTATTTATCAGGGCGAGGCAGGTGCCGGTATGGTTTTGTGCGAGCGGATGATGGCTTGGATTGTCCAGAATTGCAGGCCCGAGAGAGTAAAGAAAACGAGGGCAAAAGCGATGACTCCGGCGTCGTTGGCAGGAATCGAGGCGGTGCCGATGATCTTGTGATCGGCGTCGCGGACCTTGACCTGTCGTGGGGCTAGGTCGGCGAGTGCAGAAAAGAGGAGGAACATGATCGAGAGGGCGAAGAGGAGCAGGGACGCTGAACGGAGGAGTCGCAGGGAGGCCGGCATGGGTAAGGGCTAGCTGGTTTGGCTCGATCTGTCGCCGTTCCACTTTGAATCGGCGGAGTTTCTCGAAGTTGAGAAAGAAAATGCTCGGGGGGGGACTTGAACCCCCATGCCTTTCGGCATACGCCCCTCAAACGTACGTGTCTGCCATTTCACCACCCGAGCTGATGGAGCCGGATAGATTTGGCGAAGCAGGCATTTATCGCAAGGCAAAAATTTCGCTTGATCGAAAAAAGGACCTGTGAGATTCTCTGCGGTTCCTACGGAGGAGAAAATTCATGTCATACGCAGTCATTAAAACAGGTGGTAAGCAATACCGCGTCGCAGAAGGTGATATCCTGGATGTCGAGAAACTCGACGTCGAGGCCGGTACATCCACGCGATTTGAGGAAGTGCTTTTGGTTTCCAACGGTAGCAATCTTTCCATCGGCGCCCCGTTTATCGCGGGAGCAGCGGTGACCGCGGAAGTGGTCGAGGAATACAAGGATGAGAAGGTGATCGCCTTCAAGTTCCGTCGTCGTAAAGGCTACCACCGTACGGTGGGCCATCGTCGCCGCCTCACCCGCCTGAAGATTACCTCCATCAGCATCTAACTTACTCTCACTCAGGCTTATGGCTCATAAAAAAGGACAGGGAAGCGTCAAGAATGGTCGCGACAGCATCAGCAAGCGACTCGGCGTGAAGAAATTTGGTGGTGAGTCCGTCATCGCCGGCAACATCATCCTGCGCCAGCGCGGAACGAAGTTCCAGCCCGGCCGCAATGTTGGCCTTGGACGTGATTACACGATTTTCGCTTTGGTGGACGGCAACGTGAAGTTTGACCGTGCCGGTCGCCGCGTGAATGTGGAGCCGCTCGCCGTTGAGGCTTCGGCCAGCTAAGCGTTCGACACAGATAATTTGAAGAGGGCTTCCGGGTGACTGGAAGCCCTTTTTCGTGGTTGGATTCGGAGGCGGTGAGATATTTTTTAAGAGTTCTCATTGGTCGGGTCGGGTAGAAGATTTCAGTATCGTTTTTCCGGCCATTACGATCGAAGTCCCAAGCGGGGAGGGTCGACCGCTGTGTCGACTCCGTTATATTGGAGGGCACAAGGCCCTCATACTTGATCGTGCCAGGTCAACGGGTGCATTTCGCCCTGATGGGGCCATTGAGAAGATTTCTCCACCAGGCCTGCGCGTACGGGATTTTGACGGATATACTCCCACTTCGCAGAATAGCTTTCGCCGCGGCGCAGTTGGACGTCCCAATAGCTGGATTGCCAGAGTTTTGCCCCGTCGGAAATGGGCCATGATCTTGCCGTTAAAGATTTCCAATACTGCATCCAACGGGTGAAAGGTGGAGGTACGGGATCTGCGGGCGAGCAGAAGAAATGAATGTGATCCGGCATGATGACGTAACGTCCGACGAGGTAGGAGTCGGCCTGTTTCCAAGCGAGTTTGAGGGCCTGGTGGGCGAGGGCGTTGGCCAGGATGGGCCGTCTGTCTTTCGTGCAGACGGTAACGAAGTTGATGATGGATTGGTTGTCCCGCTCGATTGCGGGATGATGGACGGGGTGTTTGCGATACGCGGGGGAGTCCGATTCCATGATGGGGAATATCAAACGAATTGCGGTTGATGGGGAGAAATTTAGGGATTGGCTTGGCCAATCCTCGGCTTCGGCGGTCGACACAGCGGTCGACCCTCCCTTGCTTGGGGCTTCGATGAGTCGGACGTAGCGCAGGTCCTGAATTTTTCTAGGCGAATTCTATAGCCCCCGCCGTTAACGCCTCCGCAGAGAGGGCGGCGGTGAATTCCTGTTCGGCGGGGATGCGGGCGAAGGGGATGCCGTGGCGGCGGGCTTCGGTGCGCCAGAGGTCGAAATGGTTTTCGTAGGCGGCAGCGTAGTTGCGGAGGTCTTCGGTGGAGAAGCGGAGGTCGCGGCGGGCGGGGGTTTCGCAATCGAGGAGCTCGGTGTTGCCGAGCCAGTCGGGATCGCTTTCAGCCGCGCAGAAGGGGACAAGGGCGATGCCGCGGCCGCGGGCGGAGAGGAGGAGGGGGATGACGGTGCCGGGGGGCACGGGGAAGAGGAGGTCGCTGACGAGGACGCGCAGGGAGGCGGGGCGCCAGGGGATTGCGGCGAGATTGGGGAGAGTTTCGGCGGAGGCGGATGGAGTGGGAACCACCTGTTCCAGGGATTCCCAGCCAGCCATGGGCTCGTGCGGGGTAACTTGGGAGCCTTGGAGGGAGAGGAGGCGAACGGAGGCGCCGGCGCGGAGGGTGCTTTCGAGGCAGAAGTTGGCGAGTTCGAGGGCGCGGCGGGATTTGGCCTCGTCGAGGAACATGGAGGGGGAGGCGTCGAGGGCGATGTCCACGAGGGGGCGGACTTCCTCGCGGTAGAGCTTCATGGTGTAGTGGCCGCTACGGGCGTAGGCCTGCCAGTCGATGTGGCGGGGGGCATCGCCGGGAACGGAGGGGGGGGGGTTCTGAAAAAA
>FTCB01000815.1_pt1 | contig 51943 bp, 33 predicted proteins | sample 1639431 | NCBI WGS metagenome assembly FTCB01 (sample SAMEA3914864, study PRJEB12502) | metagenome | biome: forest; material: soil | place: USA | collected 2012-03-12 | depth 0.3 m
GCAAAAGCTCATGGAAGCTGCAATCACCGCGATGACGGCGCAGCTGCAGGACGAAGTCGAGCGCCTCGAAGATCTGCGCGAGCTCAACGACCACGTGCGCCCCGAGGAAATCGCCACGGCGCGACAGCACCAAGCCGACCTCGCCGCCGCACTCGCTTCCGCGCGCCTCCGCCTTGACGCTCTACGGTTGATCTTCCGGATTCCGTAAGGCGGGCTGTGGAGGTTGCATGTCGGGCGCCCGCACAAGCGTGAGTGCCGTTGCTGGGAGCGCCGACTTCCAGTCGGCCATGGTACATATAGCGCGCAGCGCCATCCCAGCGAAGCCCCGCAACATGCGGAGAGCTTTGCATGAGCCCCTTTAATCAGGCGCTTCGCGTTCTGTCCACGATGGCCGACTGGAAGTCGGCGCTCCCAGCAACGGCGCTCACGCTCGTTGCGGCGCCCGACATTCGAAAAGCCCCGGACTACATCAGCTTCGGCGGGATCGAGAAATCCAGCCGCCCGCCGCCGCCGGTGAATTCATGGATTTCGATGCTGGTCAGCGAGCACTTCCGCACGTGAACGGCGTCTTTTCCTGCGCCAATGAGGTGCGCGGTGATGTGGCTGAAATCCGGCTCGTGCCCGACGAGCATCACCGATTTATGCTCGTCGTATTTCTGGAGTTCCTCCAGGACCGCGCTGGGCTGGGCTCCGCAGGCCAGCCAGCGGACGATTTTCATTTCTACCCGCAGGTGCTCCGCCACCAATTTTGCCGTTTGATGCGCGCGCCGGATGGGGCTGGTCAGGATGAGTTTCGGCACGACCTCGTGGGCCTCACAAAAGCGCGCGGCGCGCTGGGTCTGCGCGATGCCTTTGTCGGACAAATGGCGATCGTCGTCGTGGGCAGCGACGGTATCAGCATCCGCGTGGCGGAGGAGGTAGAGTTGCATGGACGGGCAATCGGGAACGACGGGCGGTGTGGTTGCAGCGGAAAATAAGGCAGGGTCCGTGCCAGTTTGCCAGTTCGCTGGCGGCTACATCACCAGTCCGCCATCGACGGTCAAAACCTGACCGGTGATGTATTTGGCTTCGTTGCTGGCGAGAAAGGCGACGGCGGACGCGATGTCCTCCGGCTCGCCGAAACGCTGCACGGGGATCTGCTTCACCACGCCGTCCTTGATCTCCTGCGAGAGCACTTCCGTCATGTCCGTGGTGATAAAGCCCGGCGCCACGGCGTTCGAGGTAATGCCCCGGGTGGCGAGTTCGCGCGCCACGACTTTGGTGAAAGCGATCAGTCCCGCCTTGCTCGCGGCGTAGTTGGCCTGCCCGGCATTGCCCATCAGCCCGGCCACGCTGGCGATATTGATGATGCGGCCGCTGCGCTGCTTCATCATCGCGCGGGCCACGCCCTGGTAAAAGTTGAAGGCCCCGCGCAGGTTCGTGGCGAGGACGGTGTCCCAGTCGTCCACGCTCATGCGCATGGAGAGGCCGTCGCGGGTGACGCCCGCATTGTTCACGAGGACGTCCACGCGGGTGAAGTCCGCGAGAATCTTCGTGCACAGCGTCTGCACCGCGGCGTGGTCGGCGGCGTCCACGGCATAGGCCTGCGCCAGGCCAGCGTGGCGGGCATTGATTTCATCGGCGACCTGGGCGCTGTTCTTTTCCGTGCGCGACACCACGGCGATGCGCGCACCCTCGGCGGCGAGCCGCAACGCGATGGCGCGTCCGATTCCGCGCCCGGCCCCAGTGACAATGGCAACTTGATTGGCAAATCTCATGCGCATCTGGTGTGAGCGATGAAAGGCGGTGCTGTCCAGCGCGAAGGCGGGGGAGAAAACTTTCCCTAGATCTCAAACGCCAGCGAGGTGCCTGCCGGGGCCAGCTTCACCATGTCCTCAATGGAGCGGCTTTCCAAAAGGGCGCCGAGTTCCTTGCGCACGCCGGTCATGATTTTGCGCAGCGGGCAGGTGCGCGGATCGGGGCAGGTGCAGGGCTGGGCCGGCTTGTCCCCGGCACAGGCCACCGGGGCCAGCGGCCCGTCGAAAAGCGCGATGACGTCGCCGAGGCGAATCTCTTCCGGCAATTTCACCAGCGTGTAGCCGCCGCGCACCCCGCGTTTGCTGGCGAGGATGCCGGCGTGCCGCAACGTGAGCAGGATTTGCTCGAGGAACTTCAGCGGGATGCGCTCCTGCTCCGACAATTCCTGGATCGACCACGATTTGGTCCGATGCCGCGCGATGGCGGTCAGGGCGCGGAGAGCGTATTCGGACTTCTTCGAAATGCGCATTACCGTCCGATCGGAGTTCCCGGCTTTTCCATCTCGTCATACATCCGGATGCCCGGGCTGTTGTCACCTTCGTAAATCTGCGCGTGCGATTTCGGCTTTCCGTGCGAGGCGCACGCGCTGATCGCGAAGGCTAGCACGGCGGCAAGGAGGTAACGGAGTAGGTTCACGGGGCCGGACCTTAGCGGGATTGCGCTGCTTGCCAAACCCGGAATGCGTCAATTCCCAAACAGCAAATCGAACACCTGGTTGGCTGCTTTTTTCCCCGAGCGGATGGCCGAGCCCGCGGCCTCGGTCGCCGTGTCCTGGACGGTTTCCACCACGGCCTCTCCAGCAGCCATGGCCAGGCGCGAAGAAAGATCCTCCTTCGGTGCGGATGCCAAGCCGGTGAGCCGCATGGGCGTCCACACATAGCCGTCGCGCTGCACATTAAAGACTTTCTCCTGCGCTCCCGGGAGCCAGCGGAGCGAGCTGGGGCTCACGCCGAGACTCAGCGTGCCGTCGAGTTGATCGTCCACCACGGTAAAGGTGCCCGTGACGCGCAAAAGCTGCCGGCTTTCCAGGACGAGGTTCGTCACCTTCAGCGTGCGGGTCGCGCGGTCATACACAAAATCGCCGGTAAGTTGATCGATGGGCAGGTGCTGGAAACGTTCGGTTTTGGTGTATTCCGCGATTTTGTGCAGCACGGGCAGGGCCTCCAGCATGCCCTGCTTCAGCGACACTTTGCCGGAAAGGATCAGCCGGTCCCCGCCGCCGCGCCCGCTGGGAATTTTCAGCCGCCCTTCGCCTTCGATCTGTCCGTGCAGCCGCGCGCGCCAATCCGGCGGCAGAATCTGCGAAGCATCCACGCTGGCGACGTCCAGTTGGAGATCGAGCAGGGTTTTGGGATTGAATTCCCCGGTGGCCGTCACGCTGCCGCCGGCGATCTGCGCTTTCGCTTCCTGCACGATCAGCAGCTTTTCCGTATCCTTGAAAACACCCCGCGCCGTCGTGAGATCAAACGGCGGGATGGCGAGGGGAACGCGCAACTGCCCGCCTTCGCTTTCCAGCTTCCAGCCACCCTCCGCTTCGTTGGCGCGCACGCCGACTCCACTGACTCCGCCGCCCTCCCAGCGAATGCGCAGCTCCCGCACGTGCGCCGTCTTCACGTCCACTTTGCGCGGCTCCGTCGAGGGCGGAGGCAGCGCCAGTTCCAGCCGGCTGGCGCGCGTCACGTCCACGTCAATGCGCTGCACTTCCACATGGTCCAGCACCGCTTTTCTTTCCCCGAGCAGCAGGCGCAGGAAGGAAGGAAGCTGATATTCCCCGCGGATGTTCTCCGCCGTCATCTTCGCGAAATCGGCTTCCTGCGTGCCTTGGGCCTCAAAGCGGCCCGTGTAAAATTGCGTGTCTTCCAGGCGGGGCTGCTCCAGGTCCACCTTCGCGCGCAGGGTGCGTCCCGATTCCTCCTCGATTTTCTGCCGGAATTCCGCGCTGCGCAGATAGCGCGCGAGCCACATTTTTCCGCCGACAAAAACCAAGGCCAGCAGAGCCGCCAGCGAACCGCCCACCCAGGCGGCAATCTTCCACGGGCGATTTTTCTTTTTGGCAATGCGGTGCATCAAAATGGGCGGGCGGGCTTTAGGATCCATGGCAGAGGAATCCCCGGAACGCCAGTGGGAACCGGAAAGCCCCTTTTTATCCAAGCGTTCCCTGTACCCGCTTTTGTCTTAGCAAATAGCTGCCAGGCTCATTTCTTACCTCTCTGGGAAATTTGCTCGAAGAGATGGAGTTGCTGTTTCGCGCGTTCCCGCCGGACGGGGTCGGCGATCCAATCCGCGGCCTCCAGCGCGAAGGCTTGGTTGGCGTTTGGAAAGTGGAGATTGAAATAGCTGAACCGCTCGCTGGCCACATCGCGGTGAAAACCCGGCGGAAGGGCTTGGATCCAATTCCGCAGTCCTGGCTGGGGTTTGACGCGCATTGCCGTGGAGATGACCGCTCCGATCGCGGATTCGAAGATGCTGTCATCCACCGTCAGAGCTTTTTCCGCCCAGCCAACGGGATTGCCGGCGGCGTTGGTGGAAAAATAGCGTTGGGTCATATTGCTCTGCAGGTGTGGAAACCGGATGGCTTTCACATCACGGAGAAAAACTTCGAAGCTCTTCCCGTCGTTGTAGGCATCGACGCGCACGCGATCCGCATCCAAGTCCCCGAGCGGCCCGAGCAGCGCCTCCGCACCGGCTTCATCTCCGGCGCGGCTGCGAAAAAGATAGCGCATGACGAAAATCCGTTCCCGCATTTCCCGGAGCGCGCGGAAGTCCTGCTGCCGGAGCACGTCTCCCACGGGTCCCCATAGGTAGAACGCTCCCGAGGGTGCCGAGGCCGATGACCACAAACGTTCCAGATCCTTCTCCGTGCCGCGCTGAAAGAATCTCGCACCGATCGCCGGAACGGCGGCCTGGCGGTCGGCATTGGTCGGTAATTCGTCCCACCAGGCGAAGAGCTCGTCGGTGCTGACCTTCGTCGCGCCCGTGGCTACTGAGGTCACGGCATCCCGGCGCAGCGGGGATGGCGCCATTTTCAACTGCGCGCTCATCGCCAAAGGAACGTCACCAGCCGACAAGGCCTGCCGGACGCACAGCAAGAGGGCCTCTTCCCGGCCGGGCCCGCGAATTTCGGAAGCGTCCTGAACCGCCGCCAGCGGATTCAATCGAAGGGCGTGCTGGACCGCCAGGGACACGACTGGCTCCCGACTGGCTTTGTTCTCGAGGAAGGGCAGGACGTCCTTGGCGCAACCAAAGTCCTTTAACAACAGATACTGCGCAACTCCGTAGACCAGGTAAGGCTCGTGTTTTGCCAGGCCTTGTTGCTCGGCAACGGTCATGCCCTGGACCGGTCCCTGCGGCATGGCGGCTTGGATTTCCGGCGGAAGTGTCTCCCACATTTCTTCCGCCGACGTCATGCCCGGGGCTGAATTTCGTCCCAGGGGCGGCGGCTCGCTGTCCCGCTTGGCCCGAACGATGAACCAAGCCGCAGCGCCGAGGCACGCGAGGAAAGCGGCGATGGCGAGCCAGCGGCGAACGACCGGGGCGGGTTCCATGGTCCGGCGATTCTAAGGGGCGTGGGAGCGATGGCAACTGGGTAGTGCCGGGCTCGTTTTAAAAACACTCTTCCCGTCCGCGCACCGCATATTGCACAAGCGGCGAGTGAATCGTCTTACCGCCCTGCTCATTGCCGTTGCCCTGTGGGCGGGCATTTTCCTGCCGGGCTTGGGCTCGACGGAACTGAAAGGGGAGGAAGGACGGCGCATCATGCCGGCGGTGACGATGGCCGAGGGCGGCGACTGGATTGTGCCGTACGTCGGCGGCGAACCCTTCCTGCGGAAGCCGCCGCTGGTGCAGTGGTGCATCGCCATTTCGCTCGAGACGTTTGGGCACAATGCGTGGGCGGCGCGGCTGCCCAGCGCGCTGAGCGTGCTGGCGCTCGCCGTGGTCATCATCCTGGCCACGCGCGGCTGGCTCATCACCGAGCAATCGCTGCTCGCGGCCATCATCCTGATGACGCAGGCGGCCATCGTGGACAAATGCCGGCTGGCGGAACTCGAGGCGATTTATACTTCGCTCAGCGGCATCGCCATCGTGCTGTGGATGAGCTGGTGGGTGCAGGGCCGTTCGCCGTGGCTGGTGTGGGTGGTGCCGTTTTTCTTTCATGCGTTGGCGCTGCTGGCGAAGGCGCCGCTGCATCTCCTGTTCTTTTACGCCATCGTCTTTGGGGCCTCGGTGGCGTCGGGCGAATGGAAGCGCCTTTGGAGTGCGCCGGTCCGCTGGCGCGTTGGCGGAGGCTGGCTGCTCGTGGTCGTCGGCGTGTGGTGGTGGTTTTTCAAACGCGAGCCGTCCGCGATCCATCCGCTCTCGCTCGTGGTGTTTGGTGCGGGCGCGTTTGTGCTGCCGGAGCGCAGCCGTCCGCATTTTGCCGGCGTCGCGCTCATGGTGCTGATGTTCGCCGCGTGGTCGGAGCCTTATTACCACCGTGTCGATCCCGCGGCGCTCGCCGAGACGCTCAAGCACCAGGCGGTGGATCGTTTCACCGGCGCCGATGCCACTTGGAGCAAATGGCTCCTCAATCTCCCCGCCGGCATCGCCGATCATTTGCCGTGGATTTTGTTCATCCCGTTTTTCTGGCAGCCGCGCGCTTTTGCCGGATTGCACGACCGCAGCCTCGCGTTGCTCCGCGCCGGGCGCTGGGCGGTGGGCGTGTGCTTCTTGGGGTTGCTGCTGATCCCCGGAGTGCTGCCGCGTTACGTGCTGCCGCTCACGGCGCCCTTTAGCATCTTCCTCGCGCAAGTGCTGTGGCGCTGCTCGCGCCGGGTGCGCCGCTGGTGGCGGGCGGCGCTTTTGGGACTCACCGCCTTGTTGTTTGTCGGGGTAATCGCCGCGCCCTTTATTATCGCGGCGGCGGTCTCGCGGGGCGCGACGGCGCTGAATCCCGCCGTGGCCGTTTTCGTTTTCCTGCCGGTTTTTGCCGGGGCCATGGCGCTCTTTGCATGGCGGCGCCAATTGCGCGAAACGCTCCGCCTCGCGCTGTGGACCGCGGTGCTGGCCATGATGGGCTTCACGCTTTACGGCACCTGTGCGGTGCCGTGGATTCGCCTCCACGAAAAGCTGCGCCCCTTTGCGCAACGAATCGATTCCTCGCTACCGAAGGACGCCCCGCTGGTGGCCTACAGCGTGGGGGATTACCCGCCGCTGCTCGCCGTCCTCTTCCATCTCCAGTCACCTTTCACTTACGCCCCCACCGAGCGCGAAGCGCCGTCCGGGACCGCCTACTTTCTCCTCCGCGGCCAGGACCGGAAAAAGTTTGAGGAAAAGTTTCAGCCGCTCGAGACCCTGGCGAGCATGGAGGGCCGGGATGGGGAAAAGCCCGCGGTGGTCCTAAAAGCCAGCCGACGTAATAGTACGCCGTCCCAGCAATAAAACTCATCGGTTCCCCTAAAGGAGTTGATCAATCGTGTGCAAATCCCTATTCGACAGAGCAGCTTGTTGCCGATGATCGTTCAGCACAATCCGCCACTCCATCTTACGTACTGTCTCAATATCCACCCCGGTGAAACTTGGGAGGAGCAACGTGCTGCGATCGAGGAAAAGGCATCATTGGTCGGAAAATTTGTGGCGCATGAGAACTGGTTTGGCCTCGGTTTGCGTCTTGGCGCCCAGGCGGTGGATGACCTTGCCAACGATCCGCCGGCGCGCGCCGCGGCGCTCGAGATGTTTGCCGAGCACAAGCTGTATCCGTTTTCCGTGAACGCGTTTCCTTACGGGCGTTTTCACGATGGACCCGTGAAGGAAAACGTCTACGCGCCTGACTGGCGCATGACGGAGCGCCGCAACTATACCTTCGACGTGTGCGACATTCTTTCCGAATGGCTGCCGGAGGGCGTGGACGGCTCCATCAGCACCGTGCCGTGTTCTTTCAAAGGCTGGATTACCGACCCGCGCGCCGTGCATTCGATGGCCGAAAATCTCGCCGCCGTCGCCGCCTACCTCGGCGCGGTCCGCGATGACACCGGCAAGGACATTCACCTCGGCCTCGAACCCGAGCCGTCCTGCTATCTCGAGACCACGGACGAAACGGTCACCTTTTTCAAGGAGGTGCTGTGGACGACCGGCGTGGAGGAATTGAAGCGCATCCGCAAGTGCCACACCGAGGAAGCCGAGGCCATCATCCGCCGGCACATCGGCGTATGCTTCGATACCTGCCACGTCGCGCTGCAATTCGAAGATCCCATCGAGGCCCTTCGCACCTATCGCGCCGAGGGCATCCGCATTTCCAAAGTGCAGCTCAGCGCCGCGCTGGCGTGTCCCGCGGTCCCGGATGCCTGGGAAAATCTGCAATCCTTCGCCGAGCCCACTTATTTGCATCAAGTGAAGGCTCGCGGCGCCGACGGCACCATCCGTTCCTGGACCGACCTGCCGCAGGCGCTCGCCGACGTGGAAGGCCGCCAGGGGCTGGAAGACGCCCGCATCCATTTCCACGTGCCGCTCTTTTTTAAGGAATACGGCCTGCTCTCCAGCACCGCCGCGCTGCTGACTCCGGATTTCTTCCACGAACTCCGCACCGGCGCCACCAGTCACGTGGAAATCGAAACCTACACTTTCGATGTGCTCCCCGCCGCTGTCCATCCCGGCGACGTGGTGCGCAGCATCGCCCGCGAGTTTCAGTGGGTGATGGAGCATCTGTAAGATGCCGTGGACTGCGGCAGCTCGCTGCCGCTGTGCGGAGGGCGCAGCTTGCTGCGCGTGGAGGGAGCAACTTTTGAGGTATTGGCGTTTTCCTGCCTCGGCGCAGCGAGCTGCGCCCACCGCAGCGGCAGCAAGCTGCCGCAGTCCACGGCGCGCCCAGCCCTGTCGCTGGATCTGCTCTAATTTTTCAAAAACGCCTCAAACGATCCGCCGAGCAGATCGTGCACATCGCGTTCCATCTCCGCGCGAGTCGGCTCCCAGCCGGCGGTGGCGAGCGTTTCGTATTTCTCGGCGAGCACCTTCGCAATGATCGGCCGGCTGTGCGCCCATTTGTAAGTGAGCTGATCGAGCACGCGGCAATCGCTGTGCTGCGGGGTGACGCTGGTGCCGATGAGTTCGAGGCGCATGCGCGTGATTTCCTCGATGAGCCCCGGCACATTGAGAAACCACCAGCAGCCGAAGACGTGCAGATTGCGGAATTTTCGCGCGGCGATGCAGAGCGCGTGCTGATTTTCGCGCGCGAGCATCGTGCACAGGAATTTGTTTTCCGGAAAAGCCGCGCACAGGCGTTCCACCGCGCCGACATCCGCCGCGCCCACGCTGTCGCCCGCGAGGCGCAGCGCCGGATTCACCTGCCGGCGTACCCCGATCATCAGTGCGAAGGCCTGCCCGTGCTCGCGGCCATGCGGCATGATGGCGTATTTGATGAGGCGCGCCATGTCGCTCTCGGCGGGGTAGGCGAAATCCGGCGGCAGCGAGACCATGCAATACTGCGCGTCGATGCGCTTCGTCCAATCGGCCAGAAAGCGGCGCACCTCCGCATACGTGGGCCCGGAGAGATCCACGTTCACGCGATAGCCCCAGCCGGAGAGGCGCTGCGCGGCGTGGGGCCAGTCGCAGAGCAGGGGATCGATGCGCAGTGCGGCCACGAAGCGCGGATCGCGCTGGAGGCCGCGCTCCCACACCGGGCGCTCGGCATCGTCGAACGGCGAATTGGTCATCGCGATTTTGCGCACGTTGGCGAGTTCGCAAATGCGCGTGATGTAGGCGCCGGGCTCCTGCCCCGAGAACCATTTTCGCAGCGCGGGCAGGTCACGCTTCTTCACGTCGAGGCCGAGCTGATTCAGCACCGTGAGCACGCCGCGGCACGCTTCGCTCACCGGCGAATGTTTCACGAAGAGCGCATCCCAAATGTAGTCCGCCTGCTCCGTCTTGGAAGCCGCCCAGAACTTGTCGTAGGACGTGTCGAGCCAGCGCAGCGACTCGGCGACGAGGTAATGGTAGGTCAGCAGTTCGTCGATGCCCCACAGCAGGAGTTCGCCAAAAGCGGGGTCGTAAAGATGCGTATGAATGTCGAAGACGGGAGTCTTCTGGACGATGTCGGCAACAGTCTGGCGCAACGCGGAGGTCATGCCTGAGTAGCACGCGGAGCGCCGCGTGTGTCCAGAAAAGACAATAAGCCGTAGTTCTACGCAGCCATCGCCGGCTCCGGCTTGGGCACCACCGGCGCGGGCGCCGGAGTCGGACGCAAGCGCAGCTCAAATTCGGTAATCTCCGCGTCCGAGCGCAGCAGCCGCAGGTCGCCGCCCTGCGCCCGTGCGAGTTCGCGCGCAATGCTCAGCCCCAGGCCGTGACCCGTGCGGGATTCATCCGTCTCGCCGCGGGTGAATCGATTGAAGATCAGCGGCATCTTGTCGCCGGGAATCGGGATGCCCGTATTGGCCACGACGATGAAAACGCCCTCTTCATCGGACCCCGCCGTGATGGTGATGGTGCCGCGGGAACGATTATACTTCACCGCATTCTCCAGCAGATTGAGCACCACCTGCTCCGTCCGCGGAGCGTCGGCCAGCGCATGCAGCTCCGCCGGCAATTCGCGCAGGACCTTGATGCCATGGGGCGACGCGAGGATCTCGGCATCTTCCAAACATCCGCCGATGAGCGGGACCAGATCGGTATCGCCCGTCTTCATGGAAAGACGCCCGGCGTCGGCGCGCGCGAGCAGCAGCAGCCCATCGGCCAGCGAGGCGAGGCGCCGCGTTTGCTGGAGCAAATCGGAAAGCTGCGAATCCTGCTCGGGGTGCAGATCGCGCTGCTTCATCAGCGTGTCGATGCAGACGCGCATCACCGCGATCGGCGTTTTGAGCTGATGCGACGCATCGGACGCGAAGTGCACCGCTTGGTTGTAGCTGGTTTCGAGGCGGGCAAACGTTTTGTTCAGCACTTCGGAAAGATGCCGGATTTCATCGCGCGCGGGCGGCACGGGCAGCCGCTGGTTGAGCGCCTCCGCGGTGATATGCTCCGCCGCCGAGGCAATCGACGCCACCGGCCGCAGCGCGCGGCCCGCCACCCAGACGCCGCCCGCGAGGCTCAAAACCACCACCGCCGGCAGGGACGCCAGCAACGCCAGCTTGATGCGGTCGATGAGCGCATAGTGCGCCACCAGCGGCAGCCCCACGCGCAGGATGAGATATTTATGGTAATACACCGCGACGCGATACGGCGTGACGCCGAACTGGATTTCCTGCCGCTCCTCGCTGCGCTGGCTGAGCGTGTCCCCGCGCAGGCTGCTGGAGCGATACAGGATCTTGCCACTGCGGTTGTCGCTGATTTCCACCAGGCGGTTGTTGGTGGAGGGCGGCATCAATTCCTCGGTGATCTCCGAGCGATTCTCCACCGGGCCGCCATCATAGTGATCGAGATTCCAAAAGATGTCGCGGGCCGTGTTGTCGAGCTGCTTGTCCACGCCCTCCATCAGCTCGCTCTGCAAAAAGTAGAGCACGCCGCAGAGCGCGAGGGCCATGGCGGCGGCGGCCGACAACGCCGACCACAGCGCCACTTTCACCCGCAGTGGCAGCAGCTTCATGCCGCCAGCACCGGCGCCTCAATCTTGTATCCGACGTTGCGCACGGTCTGGATGAGTTTCACGGGAAAATCCTCGTCCACCTTGCGGCGGACCCGCTGGATGTAGACGTCCACGGCGTTGGTCTCGTCGTCCAGCGCGCTCTTCCACACGTGCTCGCACAGCTCCGTGCGCGTGAAAGCGCGGCCCGCATGGCGCATCAAGAAATTCAGCAGGCCGAATTCGCGTACGCTGAGATAGAGCTTGGTGCCGTTGCGGGTGACTTCGCGGGTCGTCTCGTTGAGCACGAGATCGCCCACGCGGAGCAGGGGGGACTGATCCACGCCGCGGCGCCGGGTGAGCGCGGTGACGCGGGCCAGCAGCTCCTCGAGCGCGAAGGGTTTCGGCAGATAGTCGTCCGCACCCAGGTCGAGGCCGTGGATGCGGGCCGGCAATTCGCCGCGCGCGGTGAGGATAAGCACCGGGGTGGCGATGCTCTTTTCGCGGATGGCCCGCAGGATCTCCAGACCGTCGCGCCCGGGGAGGGCGAGATCGAGCAGGATGATGTCGTAGGGTTTCGTGGTCGCGGCGGTCAGGCCGTCGTCGCCGCGAGTGATCGCTTCCACCTCGTGGCCCTCATCAGTCAATGCCTTGGCCACGTAGCGGGAGATTTTTTGTTCGTCCTCGATCAGCAGCACTTTCATGGGAGGTGAGGTTTGCACACATCCAGTGTTTGAGCAATCCGCGTCGGAAGCAATATCCGGCTAACCGGTTAACGTTTTTTTTACAACCGCCGCACCGCTCCCTGACAACGCCGGGGCCGGCTTTGGCTAAGGAAGGGATATGAAACTTAAACTTGTCTTCGCTTCCTTGGCTTTCGCCGGTTTGGGCTTCAGCCATGCGGTGGAAAAGCCCGCCGCCGACCAGCCCCTCGTGCAAATCGCGATCCTGCTCGATAACTCGGGCAGCATGAACGGCCTCATCACGCAGGCCAAATCGCAGTTGTGGAATATCGTGAACGAATTTGTGGCCGCCAAGAAGGACGGCAAGGCGCCACGCGTGCAGGTCGCGCTCTACGAATACGGCGTGAACGATTTGCCCGCGGAAAAGGGCTACATCCGTTTCCTGTCCCCGCTCACCGACGACCTCGACAAACTCAGCGAGCAGCTCTTCGCCATCAACACGCGCGTCTCGGGCAGCGAGGAATACTGCGGCTGGGTGATGAAGGACGCGGTGGACGATCTCGAATGGGACAAGTCCGACAAAACGTACAAAGCGATCTTCATCGCGGGCAATGAGCCGTTTACCCAGGGGCCGGTGGACTATCGCTCCGTTTGCAAAGCCGCCATTTCGAAGGGCATCGTGGTGAACACGATTCACTGCGGGCCCGAAGCGGAAGGCATTTCGGGTAAATGGAAGGACGGCGCGGATCTCGCGGATGGGCGCTTCTTGATCATCAATCACAACGTCGTCGCCTCGGTCCCAGCGGCGCCGCAGGACAAGGAAATCGCGGAATACAACGTAAAGCTGAACGGCACCTACTGCGCGTTCGGATCGGGGGGTAAAGACGGCCTGGCGCGCCAGAACGCGCAGGACCTCAATGCCGCAGCCGCTCCGGCGGGCGCGGGGGTCCTCGCGACTCGAGCGGTTTCCAAAGCTTCCAGTTTCTATCGCAATGGCGGTTGGGATCTCGTGGATCGCGCGAAGGAAAAGGACTTCAAATTGGAATCGATCAAGACCGAGGATCTGCCGGCCGAAATGCAGAAACTCTCACTCGACGAACGCAAGGAATACATCGCGAAGAAAGACACCGAGCGCGCGGAAATCCAAAAGCACATCGGCGAACTGGCCAAGGAACGCGAAAAGTTCCTCGCCTCGGAGCTCAAGAAGCAGGGTGAAGACAAGACGCTCGGCGGCGCCGTGACCGCGGCCGTGCGCGAGCAGGCGGTGAAGAAGGGGATGACCTTCGAGAAGAAATAGTCGATCGCTCGTAGACGCGGCATCCCTGCCGCGTGTGGCTCCCTCCACGCGGCAGGGTGTCTGCTTGGGTTCTTCACGAGCAGTCCGCGAAGCAACGTAGCTGCGACCGGAAGGTCGCGGACGCTCGCACGGCAACGGAGCAAATATCCGCGACCTACCGGTCGCAGCTACGTTGCTTCGTGACCTGTCTCTGAGGGGCGATAGCGTTTGAGTAATTTTATAGCTGCTCTCCACGGCCTTCCGTCAGCGGCTACGAACACACGGCCTCGGCGAACGGCTATAATTTTTAAACAGCTCTCAATACAAACGCGGCAGGATGCCGCGTCTACGAGCGTCACCTCAGCCGGCCAGCGTCTCCAGCGCACGCACCACGGCGCTGGTACGATTCTCCACGCCGAGCTTCGTAAAAATGTGGCCGAGGTGCGTCTTCACCGTGGGCATCGACATTTCGAGGATGATGGCGATGTCCGCATTGGCTTTGCCCTGCGCAAGCCAGAAGAGCACCTCGGCTTCGCGGGGCGTGAGCCCCAGCACTTCCAGCCGCTGCGCGGTAAAGACGGGCGTGGGCTTGACCTGCGACGTGGCGCGCTTGAGCCGCGCCTCGATCGCGCTGAGCAATTCCGGCGCGAGGAAGGGCTTGGTGAGATAGTCATCGGCCCCGAGATTCATTCCGAGCCGCACGTCCGCGCGCGCCGTTTTCGCGGTGAGAAAAATGAAGGGCACGTTGGTCAGCGCCGGATCTGTGCGTAGCGTGGCGAGCACCGTGTAGCCGTCGATCTCCGGCATGGTGATGTCGCACAGCACGAGGTCCGGCGCCTGTTCGCGCGCGCGGGTGATGCCCTCGGTGCCGTTCGTAGCGGTGACGGGTGTGTAGCCTTCCATTTCAAGAATGGTGGCGATGTTGGCGCGGACCTGGGGCTCGTCCTCGATGATCAAGATGCGCTTCATGGCGTAGTGGATTCTGGTTTGGGCTGGGTAAAGATGGGGAGATCGGCGGTGACGGTGGTCCCTCGGCCTTCCTCGCTGCGCAGGGCGATGGTGCCTCCGTGCAATTCCACGCAGCGTTTGACAATCACGAGCCCGAGCCCTGTTCCGGGCAGATGCTCGACGTTGCTTCCGCGGTGAAAGCTGTGAAAAAGCCGCGCCTGCTCGCTTGCGGCGATGCCCATGCCGCGATCCTCGATCGTAAAGATCGCGCGTTCGCCTTCGCGGGCCAGCCGCAGATTTACCGGCGAACCGCCGGGAGAATACTTCACGGCGTTGCTGAGCAAATTCACCAGCACGTGCCGCAGCAAGCGTTCGTCCGCATGCGCCACGGGCAAATCCGGTGGCGGCTCAAAGGTGATCGGACATTTCTCGCTGGTGGCGGAGAGCAGCTCGCGGACGAGGGCCGCGCAAAAAGGGGCCAGTTCCAGCGGCGCCACCTTGAGTTGCACCCGCTGCGATTCGAAACGGCTGAAGAGCAGCACCTCGTCGCTCAAATCCGTGATGCGCATCACCGCATGGGAGATCGCGCGGAAATGTTCGGCGCGCTTGTCCTCCGGCAGGCGCCCGAGGTAGCGCGAGAGAATATCGGTGCTCGACTGCACGACGGACAGCGGCGTGCGCAGCTCATGCGTCACCATCGAAATGAAGTTGGTCTTCATCGCGTTCAGCTCGCGCTCGTGCGTGAGCGCCTCGGCGAGGCGATCGTGCGCGGTGCGCAATTCGTTGGTGCGTTCCGCCACGCGCGTCTCCAGCACCGCGCGGCGCTGGGATTGCCGGGCCGCCACCCAGGCGACCAGGCAGGCGAGCGGCACCCCGCACGCGAGGATGAGCCAGGATTGCCGGCGCTGCGAGTCGCGCCAGAAATCAGCAGTCGGCGTGAAGTTCACTTGCGCCTCTTCGGGAAAGGGTGCGAGGGCCAGGCGCTGGTCGGAGGGCACATGGTCGAGCGCTCCGACCGGGCAGAGTTGCAGGATTTCCCATTGGAGCTGCCCCTGCGCGGTTCCCGCCACGCTCTCCTCCACCAGCGGTCGCCAGCGCAACTGGCCCAAGGCAAAGCCGGCCACTCCTCCGCCCGGCGCGCGCGAACGAATTGGCAAAAAGACCGTAAGACTGGTTGCCGTGGATTGCGGAATTTCCGCCGCCGGAAGGAACGGATCCGCCTTGGAAACCCGCGCCTCCTGCAGTGCCAGCACCCATTGGGGATTCGCTCCCACTTTGAGCGGCGCCGCCACGGGAGTGGATTCGCGCGTGGCGCGAAAGCGCGTTTCGAGTTGGGCCAGGTCCGCGACGTTCTGCGCCCAGCCAATCGAATCGAGATGCGGAAACCGCGCCGCCCAATCATCCGTGGAGCGGCGCCATTTCCACTGCTCGTCCGTCAGGCCCGCGGCGCATTCCGTTCCCACCCCGAGCAGGTAGTCGATATAGCGTTTGTTTTCCTGCCGCAGCCGCTCCTCCATTTCTGCGCGCAGATGGACCAGTCGCTCCTCGTCGCGCTGCGCCGCGCTTTCATACAGCAGCCACGCACCCACGACCACCGGCGCCAGCGCCGCCGCAAAGGCGAGCGCGGCCACGGTCATCGTTCGGTTGGTGATCGGTTTGGGCATGGTGGACGCCAGGGTGGTAGCCTCCTATCAGGTTCACGCCCATCGTCCAAATGGATGATTTGGAGAGGATTTTCGCCGCCCCCTCCCCCAAACGACAAACAGCCCGCGCCTTCTGGCGCGGGCTGTTGCCCTGCTCAACCGGAAACGATTTCCCTACGACTGGAGGCCCAGCGAAAGGAGCAGCGGTCGATCAATTCGCGCGGTCACCGCGAGGCCATGGTCGGCCTGGTAGCGGGCAATGGCGTCGCTCGTCATGCTGCCGAAGACACCGTCGGCCGGCCCCGGATCATAGCCGGCGCGCTGCAATTCAAATTGCACCTGCGCCACAGTATTGGCGGCAATCGGCGCGAGCGACGAGCCTTCGTCCACAACATACGAGTTGTAGTCATAGCCGGGATCGATCAGCACCCAAGCGCCGCCATACCAGTGATAGCGATGATGGTTCCACGAGTAGCTGCGGCCGTGATCCCAGCCGCGGTAAGCGTAGTCTGGCGCATAGAAATAACGATAGTTGCGCCAGCTCCGGTCGCGCCCACTGTCCCACGCCACGGTGCTGCGGCTTCGGTTGTTGTCGAAGCGGCGCGTCTCGTTGAAGCGTTGCGTGTTATTGTCAAAGCGGCGCGAATCCACCGTGCTTCGCGAAGGCTCAACGGCCCTGGCGGAAGGCTGTGCCACCGTTCGCGAGCGCCCCATCCCGGTCGCACGCACGGTGGTATCCACAGACGGAGTCGCCGTTCGCGCCTGCACCTGCGCGCGGCTGGCCGTGCTGGCGCGTTCTGAAACCGCGGGAGCGCGGGCGATTCGCGCGTTGCTGTTGGAGGAAGCGCGCACTGGCGCGGAAGCTCGCGCCGCGCCGCCGCCGTGGCTGATCGCCGGTCCGCGGGCCACTCCTTGAGGCTTGGCTGCCACTTGGGCTTTGGCGACCGCGGCGGGTCGTCGGCCATCTCCTCCTCGTTGATTGTCGTCTTTGTCAGGTTTGGCCTGCACCCCCATTGTCGCAAGGGCGAGAGCCACTGCGGAATACAAAATCCGTTTCATAGTATTTTCTCCTGTCTATCAAATGATTCGCCCTTGCCGCCGGGGTTGGACCTGTAAAATCCACAATTTAGCTGCCGGGGAATTTACGGTCTATCGTCAGAAACTGGCCGGCGGTGGCGGACAGCGAGATTATTGCGATGTGACCGTAGAAAAGTTTGCGGGTTGATGTTCCTCCCGGATGGGCTACGTCGTGCGGCTATGTCGTCACCTGCTGCCCCGGCGCCCGCCACGCTCGATGATTGGATTCAACGCGAGGCGCTGCCGTTTTCGATGGAGTCGCCGGCGAGTTTTCCTGCCACCGTCGATCAAGTCCTGGCCGCGCTCGGCTCCTCCGTGGAGATGCTGGGCTTCGGCGAGCCCCTGCACAGCGGGGAGAGGAATCTCGCGCTGCGCAACCGCTTCTTCCAGCATCTCGTCGCGGCCCACGGCTACACCGCGATCGCGGTCGAGAGCAGCTTCCCGCGCAGCCGGTTGGTGAATGATTACGTTCTCGGTCGCGGCGCCGCCACCGCGTACGATGACGTGAAAGAGACCGGTTTCGGCCAGGGGTTCGGACGACTGGAGGCCAATCGCGAGTTGGTCGAGTGGATGCGGAAATACAACGCCGATCCTGCGCACCCCACGAAGCTTCACTTTTACGGTTTCGATATTCCGGCTGCGACCAACCCCGGCATCGTCAGCCCGCGGCCCGCGCTGTATTTGGCTTTCGACTACCTCACGAGTGTGGACCACGCCAAGGGCGCCGCATGGCGCCAGCAAATCGATGGGCTGTTGGGTGAGGATGCGCGGTGGGAAAATCCAGCCTCATATATGGATCCCAAGCAATCCCCCGGCCTCTCTCCCGACGCCAATGCGTTGCGTCTCGCGGTCGAGGATCTAATTAGCGAATTGCAAATGCGCCGCCCGGAGTTCGTCGCGCGCCGCGGACAGGACGCTTTCCTCGCCGCGTTGCACGATGCCGTCGTCGCGCGGCAATTTCTCAACTTCCACGCCGCCATGGCCCGGGAATCCGCGACGCGCCAACAGGACCTCCTCGCCCTGCGCGACGCGATGATGGGCGATAACCTCGCCTACATCCTGGGCCGCGAACGGGGGAGGGGAAAGGTCTTCGTCTTCGCCCACAACAGTCACCTGCGTCGCGGGCAGGCCGACATGTCTTTCGGTCCGCACGTCATGCGCTGGTGGCCCGCCGGCTCGCTCGTCCATGACATGGTGGGAGCGCGCTATGCCGTGATCGGCTCCGCCATGGGGACCTCCGAGGACAACAAAATCGGAACGCCCGAACCGGGCTCGCTCGAAGCGCGCTTCGCGACTCAAGGTCCCGCCTTTTTCATCCCGACCCATCGAGAGGCCGCACTCCCGGCCGGGGAAATCGCCGCGCTGCCCGTCCGCAGTGGCAGCCTTAAAAACCCCTCCTACATGCCCCTCATTGCTCAAAACCTGACCGATTTCGACTGGCTGGCCTTCCTGGCCACCGACACCCACGCCCGCGGCGGCTGGCCCCTGGTGGACCGCGGCACCGGCGCCTGACCACGGAATCGTTCCGGCCAAGGAAGGCCGCGGGTGTACGACTTTGGTCCCATAGATGCGGGTGGGACCATCTCTAGAATTCCGGACCATGGATGAATCGACTGACCACGATCCATCTCAATTCAGAATCGGTCTCTCCTGCACCGCACCCAACCACACCAACTACACACCACATCGATCATGAAACTAATTCTCCTCACCGTGGGCTCCGCGGCCCTCCTCGCCAGCACCTGCTTCGCGGGAGAGCACGTGGTGCCCCCCAGCAAAACCGTGGTGCCGCCCGAGCCCCTCTATGGCGTCGGCTGGTACTTCGGCCTGCAAGCGGGCGTCAACGCCTTCCAAGACTTCGGCGATCGCCAGTTCACTCTCGCCGGCCGCGACGTCAGGATCGAAACCAACGACAAAGTCGGTTTCGTCGGCGGCCTCAAACTCGGTTACGTCTTTGGCACCGCGAGCATTCGTCCCGCCATTGAAGCGGACCTGTTTTACAATGGCGTCCAGGCGGACGTGGATGTGAAGGTCAACGGACGGAACACCAATTTCAACGCGGATGGCGATCTGCACAGCGGCGCCTTCATCGCGAACTTCCTGCTCCGCTTCAATTGCCTGCACCGCTTTCAGCCCTACCTCGGCGCTGGTGCCGGTGGCTACTACGCCCAGTCAAACGACGTGGAAGTCACTGTTGGCAATCGGCATTTCGATGTGGGCGACAGCAGTGGCAGCGGCTTTGCGTGGCAGTTGGTCGGCGGCGCCGACTACTACTTCACGGAAAAGTTCAGCGGCTTTCTCGAATACAAATTTCTCAATTACGAAGATGCCGGATTGAGCGGCGATCGCCTCGAACAGCACCTCGTGGTGCTCGGCGGGCGCTGGCACTTTTAACCGCACTCTCTCTGTGGTGTCAGCCGAGTGGAAGCCGGTCTCCTATCGTGGGAGGCCGGCTTCTTCTCGTTTCCCAGGAACCGGAGTGCTTTGGGTTGCACCCAAGGACGTTAAGGCTGGTGGAGGAGGATTAAGCGATAGACCGCTTGCCAGCTGGAACCGGTCGGAATTCCTCCAGTTCACCGAATCGCCGCTTGCCGGAGGGGTTCCCCTCGTGTAGCTTCCGTGCTCTTTTCCGCAAATCCAATGAGCAAGAAAGCCACATCCAAACCCGCGAAGAAAAAAGCCGCCGCTGCACCGAAAAACGTGCTCGGCGGCGTCATGCAGGGAGCGGACATTTTGGTCAGGGCGCTCGAGCTCGAGGGAGTAACGACCATTTTCGCCTATCCGGGCGGCGCGAGCATGGCCATGCACCAGGCGCTCACCCGCTCGAAGAAAATCCGCACCATCCTCCCGCGCCACGAGCAGGGTGGGGTGTTCGCCGCCCAGGGTTATGCCCGCGCCACCGGCAAGGCCGGCGTGGTGATGGCCACCAGCGGCCCCGGCGCGATGAATCTTGTCACCGGCATCGCTGACGCTTTTCTCGATAGCACGCCGCTCGTGGCCATCACCGGCCAGGTGCCGCGCCACATGATCGGCAAGGGCGCGTTTCAGGAGACCGACGTGTTCGGCGTGACCGCGCCGATCGTGAAACACAATTACCTCGTCACCGACATCAACGATCTCCCGCGGATCGTGAAGGAGGCGTTTTACATCGCGCAATCCGGCCGCCCCGGCCCGGTGCTCATCGACATCCCGAAGGACGTGCAGATGGGCACCACGCAGCCCGTGTGGCCGTCGGAGGTGAAGCTGCGCGGCTACAACCCCATGATCCACGTGGGCGAGGCCGAACTGAACGAGCTCATCGGCCTCATCCGCCAGGCCAAGAAACCCATGCTCTACGTGGGCGGCGGCATCATCAGCGGCGAGGCCCATGCCGAATTGCTCGAATTCGCCGAGCGCACGCAAATCCACGTGGCCACCACGCTCATGGGCGTGGGCTGCTTCCCGGAGACGCATCCGCTCTCGCTCAAATGGCTCGGCATGCACGGCACCGTGTATTCGAACAACGCGGTGAACGAAGCCGACCTGCTGCTCGCCTTTGGCGTGCGCTTCGATGACCGCGTGACCGGCAAGCTCGAGGAATTCTGCAAGCACGGCACCATCGTTCATCTCGAAATCGACAACGCCGAGATCAACAAGAACAAGGTCGTGAAATTGCCCATGCTCGGCGACGTGAAGAACGCGCTGAAGCGCGCCAACGCCCTGCTGGCCAAAGCCGGCTACGAGCGCAAAAAGAAGGACTACACGCTTTATCCCGAGTGGCGCACGCAGATCGCCGAGTGGAAGGAAGCCTATCCCTTCTGCTACGACGACACCACCGACGCCATCCAGCCGCAATACGTCATCGAGCAGCTCTACAAGCTCACCAAAGGCCAGGCCATCCTCACCACCGGCGTGGGCCAGCACCAGATGTGGGCCGCGCAGTATTATCACTTCGACGAGCCGCGCACGCTCATCAGCAGCCTCGGCCTCGGTTCCATGGGCTATGGCTATCCTTCCGCCATCGGCGCGAAAGTGGCCCGGCCCGACAAGGAGGTCATCGACATCGATGGCGACGGCTCCTTCGTGATGAACATCCAGGAGCTCGCCTGCGCGAAAGTGGAGAGCATTGCCGCAAAGGCGCTGGTGCTGAACAATCTTCACCTCGGCATGGTGGTGCAATGGGAAGACCGCTTCTTCAAGAGCAACCGCGGCCACACCTTCCTCGGCCTGTTCAAGGACGACAAGCGCGAGGTGGCCGATACGAGCACCATCTATCCCGACTTCCAGAAAATCTGCGAAGGCTTCGGCGTCCCGAGCAAGCGCGTGAGCCACAAGTCCGAGCTCGATGCCGCGCTCAAGTGGTTCCTCGCGCAAAAGACCGCCTGCGTCCTCGAAGTGATGGTGCCCTACACCGAGCACGTGCTGCCGATGATCCCGGCCGGCGCGACTTACAAGGACACCATCTACCAGGGCCACCAGACGCTCAAAGCCGGCGACGGACTGTAAGCCCAAGCCAACGTCGGGAGAGTCCCGGGAGCGCCGCCGTTCCGGCGGCCTCGTAAATCCAAAGGCGCGAAGCGCCTCAAATCACCGTAGCTGCGACCGGAAGGTCGCAGACCTCGGTCGTTGAAACCGGCATGTGAGCTTCAACGCTCCAAGGATCGGCGCTTCGCGTTTGCACGAGGCCACCGGAACGGTGGCGCTCCCGGGGCCGACCCGGCTTTGCTGGCACGCTGAACGCGCGACCTGCTACCGCACCAGGATCCGCGCTCGCATCCCATTCCCGTTGAGGAAAATTCCGCTCTCCTCGTCAGCCCCGCCGTCCTTCGTCGGCGTGCCTTCGAAAGGCTTGGCCTCATTCGGCTGAAACACCACCTCCGAGAGCGCCGCCAGCGGGAACGTCATCTCCCCCGCGCTCGTGCTCTGGCAGAAGACCTGTCCGTCTTCGATGCGCAGGGACTGCACGGTGATCGCGCCCTTGGTTGCCAGCCGCAGCCGGATGCCTTTTTGCGGCGCCGGCGGCTTGCCGCCAAATTCAATCATCGTCGCGCGGCTCACGGGAATGTTCAGGTCCCCCACGTCGCAGAGCACGCGCAGATCCTTGGCCGTCGCGCTCTGCACATTGCCCATCGTCTCGTCTCCGTTGTTGAGGGCGATGGCATCCGGCCTCGGCGTCGCCGCGGCATCGGGTGCCGGCACGTCTTTGGGCGCGGGCTTCGGCGCCTCGGCCGGGTCCGCCGGTGCCGCGCCATTGGGACCGCCATCGGTCTTGGGCGGCTTCGGCAGTTCCGGGAGCGCGCCGCTCCACGGTGCCACCCACAGATTCGACACCGTCACGCGTGCCATCATCGGCTGCGGCATGATGGCGATGCCCTTGCCCGGCTTGATGTTCTCGCCGCTCCCGCGCCGGTTGAGCTGGCCGACAAATTGCCCGTTCACAAACATCCACAGCCGCCCATTGTCGCGATCGCCGAGGAAGCGGAAATGCCGCCGGTTGCCTTCACTGCCGATCTTTTCACCGAAGTCCACCTGCTGCGGCTGATTGAACACCGCGCCATTCCGCCGTGGCGACATGTCGTAGAGATAGGCGCTGTCCCAACCGCCCTGCACCATCAGGCCGGGCTTCGCGTCATCGAAGAAAAATTGGAACGCATAGCCCGCCGGGCCTTTGCTGGTGCTGAGATCGAAGCTGATCTCCACCTTGTTTGGCAGCGTGTCGAAGAGGCGTCCGAGGTTCGGTCCATTGCCGTAGTTGTTGCGGCTCCCACCCGCGGTCAGCGTGAAGGCGCCGTCCAGGTAGCGCCATTGGTTGATGCGCTTGTCGTCGCGCTTGCGGCCCTCGCCGCCCCAGTAGCCGGGCACCGCCGCGCCGCGCGTCCATTGCTCGCGCTGGCTCGCGCCGTCCCACACCGGCGCCTCGCCGGGTGTGCCGTCCTCCGCCACCGGCGCAAAATACAGCGTGCGCACCGCATGCCGATCGATGTGCAGATCGCCGCCCAGGCCGGTGCTGAAATGCAGCGCGTCCTTGTCCAGGCCCAGTAATTGTCCGGCGATCCAGTCGCCATTGTGAAAACAGGCCGCTGCGGCCATCGGCGTGCTGGGCACTTCCTTGCGCGCCGCGAGCAAAATGCCCGCCAGCCGGTCCGAGGCAAACTCCACCGGCTTCGTGCCCTTCACCGGCTTCCAGCGCACCGGCTTGTCATGGCTCGCTCCGAGCAGCGTTCCGCGCAATTGGTCGCCGTTTTTGAAAATGATCGTGTCGCCGCCTTCCACCTGCGTCAGTGGCGTGACGGAGGCCTTGTGCGGGAATTCGATCGCACGCAGCGAGGACGACGGCAGCGAAAGATCGCCCGCAAACGAGGTGCGCACCTTCAGCACGCCGTCGCGGAAACCAATCCCCGTCACGTCAAACTCGCCGCGCGACGACAGCCACACGCGCGCCACGCCGCCCGTGGGCGGTTCCTCGTCCTTCGCCGGCGTGAGCCGGAGAAAAATGGGGTCCTTGCGCGGCACTTCCGTGTCGCTGAATTTCACCGCGGTCGCCGAAATCTCCTGCAACTCGCCCGCCTTCCGCTCGGCGCTGCCCGTCAGCAAATCCTTGCCCTTTTCGTCGTCCTTGGCATCGGGAACCGGATTGCCGTCCCACGGCTGCACCCGCACGCCGGCCAGCGTCCACGCGATGTTCGAGCTCCAATAGCTCGGCTGCCAGCTAAACGTGCCGCTCAGCGCCGGGGCGGCGATTTCCGGCAGGTCCCAATCCGCCACCTGCTTGCCGTTGATGATGATGATCATCCGGCCGGCCTTGCGATCGTGCAGCAGCCGGTAGCGAGTCACTTTTTTCTCGTCGCGTCCCTCGTCGATGTTCGCGGAGAAGTTCTTCATCTGCTCCCCGTTGAAAATATTCGCGCTCACCGTGCCGGCTTGGAAACGCAGGTAGCACGAGCCCTTCGTGTAGCCGCGCACGTTGTTCCCCGGTTGCAGCCAGAGCGTCAGTCCGCGGTTGCTCGTGCCGCCATCGCCCGCGGTGAATTGAATGTCCACCTTGTCCGGCAGCGCGGCAAACCGCCGGGAAATCGCCGAGACCGCTTTCGCCACGAGCGCGCCATCCGCATAGTCCCAGGAGCCCGCGACGTCGCCCGCCGAGTCCCAGCCCGCCATGCCCATCGGCCCCACCGGACCGTCATAGCTGTCGGGCGGCGGCGTGCCCGGTGGGGTGAGCATCATCCACTCCACCTTCGTGCGCGGAATCTCCACTTTCGTCTCGTCGCCCACGCGCAGCAGGATTTTTCCATCGCGCATCTCGAGCAGCTCGCCCGCGAGCCAGTCGCTGCCTTGCATCTTCACGGAGGCGTCCGCCTTGGCATTCGAACCGGTCGGCTTCGAGTCCAGCGTCACGCGCTTCACGTCCTGCGGGGCAAACGTCAGCGCCTCGCCCGCGTCCGCGCGCTGCCAGACGATTTCCCCTTTGCCCAGCGTCACCAGTTTGCCGTGCAGCTGCGACCCGTCGGTCAGCTCCAGGATTTGATCGCCCGCCGGGTCCGGCGCTGGGGCGTCGCCTTCTTTCTTCGAAGTATCCCGCACCACGATCCGGCCATTCACAATCTCCACGTCGCCGTCCACGAACAGCCCGCCGTCGAAAATTTGCTCCGTATCCAGTTCGATGGCCTGCTGGACTTGCTGGACCTGCTCCACCTGCTGGCCGCGCGACACCGTGGTCAAGGCCGCCAGCAGGGCGAACGCCGCCCCGCGATTCAGGATTCTACGGTCACCTTTCATAAATTGGGAGGTAGCGGTAATTCAGCGCGATCGAGAGCAGTCCAAAAGCAGTGCACGTGCCTGTGCCCAGCCCGCTGTCCCAACTGCCATCGTCGCTCTGCGAGTCCGCCAGCCGCTTCACCTGGCCGTCATTCCACTTTTGCCATTCCTTGAAGTCCCCCTGGAAATACGCCTGCGCCGCATAGTATTCGAAATAAAATGGATATCCGCCGCCGCCTTCATCGTTCGCCTTCAAGGCCTTCAGCGCCTTGGTAAACGTCGGCTGGTCTTTCTTCCGCGCATACGCATACGCCGCCGTGCCGATGGCCGTGGTCGCGCCGCCCTGTGAGCCACTCCGCGGCATGTAGCCGATTTCGCCGCCGGGGCTCTGGCAATCGGTGAAAAACTTCAGCGCGTCCTCCACGTTTTTATCCGGCACCTTCAGTCCCGCATTGCGCGCCGCGACCAGCGCCACAAAGCAGGCGCCACTCACTGTCGAGTCCGCGTCGCTGGCTTCGGGCGAATACCGCCACGCCTTGAACCGGTTTTTGTCCTGGGAGCTCAGGATCAACTCCACCGCCTTTTTCAACGCGGGCCCGATGCGATCGTCCTGCACCGCCCCATAACATTCCGCCAGCGCCAGCGTGGAAAAGCCGTGATTGTACATCGAGTTGCCGATGTAGCCCGTGTCCGTCTGCGCCTTCAGGACGAAGTCCACCGCGCGTTTGATGGTCTTGGCGTACGGCCCGTGGTTCGGATCCTCGCCATGCGCGAGCATCGACATCACCGCCAGCCCCACCACGCCCGGCTCCGAGCCGTACTGCCCGGGGAAACTCCCGTCCGCATTCTGCGACGCGACGAGATATTTCAACCCGCGCTCGTACACGCGCTCCACCTCCGGCGGCACCTGTGTCCCGCGATAGACCTGAAAGTCCGTGGCCGCCGTCGCGGTTGGCGCCGCCGGCGGGTCCGCCGCTTGCACGAAAGGCCCGGCGCCCCCAGCGGCCACCGCGGCCAGTGAAAACAGAATGGTCTTCATCGAATGCGGCACCTTCGTGCGGATAATGGCGGTGGGCAACGGATTCATGATCTATTGTGGTAATACGATGCGCGGTTGCGGATTTGCTCCGCCATTTTCAGCAGTCTTCTTCTTTTTTTCCGAAACCGACGGAAAGCGCACGGGCGCAGCATCAAAGACCAGTTCGCGCAAAGCATCGGCCGGAATCTTCATATCGCCCAGCACCGGGCTGTGCGCGTTGATCGTCCCTTCGCCGAATTGGAAAGCGTCCACCGCCACGGAGTCCCCGCTGGCCAGCCGCAACCGCCCGGCTGAGGCCGCCGGATCCGGTTTTCCGCCAAAGCCGATCGCCTGCACGCGCTCCAGCGGCACTTCCAATTCCGCGCCCGCGGCATCGAGCCGCAGCTTTCCGTCGCGCATTTCCACCGGCACCGTGTCTGCCACGTCGCCATTGGCCAGGGCCATCGCCGGCCCTTCGCCGGGTTCGGGAAGCTGTCCATTCCAGGGCCCCGCCCAGACGTTGGAAACGACCAGCGGCGCCGCCGTGCTGCTGGAGCCTTGAATGGTCACGCTCCCGCCAATCCCCGGGATGCGCTCATTGGTGGCCTGGCCTGCTTTGATCCGGTGCACGCCATTATAATACACGTCCACCGTGCCTGCTTTGTTGTCCACGAAAAGCCGGATGGCCACGCGCGGCTCCGGCTGGTAGCGCCCGTTTTGCTCGCGCAACGTCACGTCCTTCCAAAACGAATGGCCATTGTTCCGATTGTTCACCCAGCCATACACGCGCAGCGATCCATAGTAAAATTGCAGGTCCAGCGTCGACGGATTCCCTTTGTCGTCCGTGGTCATGAAGCGGATGCTCAAATTCGGCTCCTGCCCCATCGGCTCCAGCGTCTCGCAGCGCACTTCAAATTTCTCCGGCATGCCGGCGAGATTCCGCCCGATGCCCGCATTGCCCTGGTTCGATTCCAAGCCTCCGCCGGGCGTGCGCATTAAAAAGAATCCGTTGAGATTCACACAGTCCGTGCGGCGCGTGACCGTCGCTTCCTTGGCGTTGCCGGAAATATTCATGGCCATCCACGGATCGGGGTCCGACGCGGCATCGAAAATGGACGTCTTGGGATCCGGATAAATCGACCAGATTTTCTCGCGCGGGATTTTCACGACGCCGAGCCGTTCGCTTTTCACCTGCACGTCCTCTTTGCCGAAGCCGGCAATCGTGCCGCGCAGTTGATCGCCATTGCGCAGTTCCACGCGGGCCGACGTGGCGTCCGGCTTGCTCGCGGCCGGCGGAAAGAGCACCCCGGAAACGCGCCCGGGCTGAAAGTCGAGTTCCTGTCCGCCCACCGTTTTCCAGCGCAACGGCGCGCCGCTGACGGCGCTGACCAGCGTGCCCGGCAATTCGTCGCCGTTTTTGAAAACCAGCGCCCCCATCGTCGTGGGCCGCTTGCCCGCGGCCTCCGGCTGCATCAGGCGAATGACTTTCAGCGCGGAAAGCGGCATCTCCACGGCCCCGGCAAAGCTGGTCAGGAATTTCGCCCGGCCATTTTCAATCGCCACCTCCGCGGCCCCCAGTTCTCCCTGCGGGCCGAACATCAGCGAAACATCGGCCGTTTCCATGGCCTTCGGCTGGCTGTGCAATTGGAGAAACGCTCCGCCGCCCGACACTCTCTTTTCTCCCGAAAAAATCAGCTCCTTCTCGTCGATTGATTCCAGCTTCCCCAGCATCGGAGCCACTTTTCCGATCGCCAGCGAATCCTGGGTGCGCTCCGCTTCGCCTTCCTTGGGAATCACGCCATCCCACGGCTGGACCACAAATTGCCCGAGCCGCATCCCGCCGTCGCGCTGGAGGCACACGCCATTGATGCCCCGCTGCCAGCCTTGGTTCTTCACTTCCTTTTCGTCGCGCAGCTTCCAGTCACCCACCTGCTTGCCATTGCGCGTGAGGCTGAGCTTGGCATTCACGCCATCGTAAAACACGCGGTAGCTCGCTCGCCCCTCCGGGCCGGCTTCCTGGGGCAGATCGGATTCCTCGCGGTTGATGTTGTTGATGTAAATGCAGCGCCCGAGTTTCCCCTTGCTGAACCGCAGTTCTATCGTCCCGGGGCCATAACAATTCGGCTGCGGGCCAAAGGGCTGGATCCACAGCGTGGTGTTTCGCTTGTCCTCGGCATCCAGGTCGAACCGCACTTCGAAGCGCGGTGGCGGCGAAACATTTTTCCCGATCCAATCCACCTGCGGCATGGTCATCCATCCGTGATCCATCTGAATCTCGGCCTTCCCGCCGCCACGCAGCCAGCCCGCCAGGGCCATGCGGTCATTGGAAAGATGGATGGCCGGGGCCGGCGCAAGCCCAAAGTGCATCCACTCGATCGCCGAGCGCGGCACCGTGAATTTGGAATCGCCCCCGAGCGAAAGCTCAAACGTTTCGCCATCCGTGCTCTTCACCGTGGCATACAGCCAGTCGCCGCCCGGCAGCTTCACCGTGGCGGGTGAAGGCTGGATCGGCGGAGAGTCGGTTTCTCCGATCGTTACCTGCTGCGCCGCCCACATATTCTGATTCCCCGGCTGCGCGTCCGGCGACAGCGCGATGAATCGGATCTCGGACCGTGAAAAAGTCAGCTCCGCGCTCGCATCTCCGCGCTTCCAGATCACCTGGTCTTTCCCGAGCGACACCAATTCCCCGCACAACTGCCGTCCGTCCTGAAAGACCAGCGTGTGATTCATCGTGCCGGCCACGGGCGGCGTCACGCCCGCCGGGTTCTGGCGCGAGCCCAGTTTTTGCACCAGGAAATTGAGCACGGGATTGGCCGCTTCGCGCGGCGCTTCCGGTTTCACCGACGGCTCGCCGCTGAAAAGATTCAGGTCGGTGGGCGACACCGCGCCGGCCAGCGAGACGCTCAGCGCCACCGCGGCAGCAGCCAGCAGCACGGTTTTTCCGTGGGCGGCGGAGGGGGCCTTCATCGGCTTAGTTGGTCCGCTCCTCGATCGATTGCAGGTAATTCTGCAGGGCATCGCGAAATTCCTCCGGCCATTCGCCCACGTTCGCGGCGCCGCCGCTCTTGTCCACGGTGCGCCCGCCCGCCTTCTTGCCCAGGGCCGCGCCATCGGCTTCCGTGCCGGCGAGATTGCTCGCCTGCCGCGAAGCGTTGCCGCCCGGTTTCCGCGCCTTGGTCATCTGCTGCATCATCTGCTGCATGCGCTTTTGCATCTGCGCCATGCTCTGGCTGGGTTTGCCGCCCTTCTTGTCCGGCGGCACCAGCAGTTCGATGACCATGCCTTCCGTGGAAGTGGTCTCCGTGCCGGTGTCCGGCTTGCGCAGGTCGCCGGTGACTTCGCCCATCAGCTCCTCCACTTTCATCAGCACCGGTCCAATTTCGCCCATGAATTTCGCGAACTTCGGATTCTCGCGCATTTCCTTCACCGTGCCGCCCAATTGATTTTGCGCCACGCCGAGCTTCGCGCTGTCCGCTGCGTGGTTGGCGTTCGTGTCCTTCTGTTTCTCCAGCTCGCCGGTCTGCTCGCGGATGTTGTCCTCCGCGACCGCCGCGCGCACCATGGCGATCATCAGTTCCATCAAGTCGGGATCCATCTCGCCCTGGCCGCCCTTGCAGTTGCACTCGCTCTGGATCATCTCCGCCCACTTGTTGAATTGATCGCCCCACGATTTCGCGCGGCCCACGGCCTTCAGCCCGAGATTGGCGCGCACAAAGCCCGCCAGCTCCGTGAGCTCGGAAACGACCTTCGTCTCCTCCATCTCGCTGACCACGGTTTGGTATTTTTCATTCGGCACCCGGCGCAGGAAGGCGGTCATGTCGTTTTGCAGGACATCCACGTCTTTCACCGCGGTGTCCTGTTTGCCGGCCACGCCTTCGAATTCCTTTTTCTCTCCGGTGCCGATCTCCTCGCGCTTGAGGCCCACCGTCACCTTCGCGAGCTTCTTCAGCCCGTCCGAGATGGTGAGCTCCGTCGTCGCGGCATGGCGCAGGCGGTTGTAGAAATTCCGCGCGAACAGATTCTCGTTCGTGGTCTGCATCTTGTTCGCGGCTTCGCGCATGGCGGTCAGCGCGTTTTGCTGGTGCTCCATCGCCTTCTGCATGTCCTGCTCGCGCTGCTGCTGGCTTTGGCTCGCTTGCGCCATCTGCTGCTGTGCGTTCTGCATTTCCGGCGAAGCCTTCTGTTCCAGCGTCTCCGCGATCTTGCTCCATTCATTCAAGGTGTCGTGCTGGATTTCCTTGTTCCGCAGCGCGTCCTTCATGATGTCCTTCATCTGCTCCACGAGCTTCTGCGTGGCGTCCTGGTTGGCCTTTTCGCTGGCCTCCACCTTCTTGATCTCCTCGCTCGCGTGCTCGCTGTTCAGATCCTTTTTGTTGTCGGCGATGGCCTTGTTTTCCTCGATGGCGCGCTCCTCGTCGCGGATGCGCTCGTCGAGTTGCTTCAACACCTGGTCCATCCGCTCGCGCACCCGCTCCGCGTGTTTTTCCGGCGAGAGCACGTAGATGGTGAATTTGTACGACTGGCTCGGCTCCCGCTTGGGCAGATAGTCGGTGGCATACGCGGTGAGTTCCACGATGCTGTCCTGCGGCACGCCGACTTCCGCCGGCGCCCACGTGAGCGGCTTCGTCATTTCCTTCATCGTCTGCCCGCCCGCGAGGCGCGGCAGTTCCAGCGGCGACGTCGGCTTGGCTTTCTGCGCCGCGCTGTTCGCCTGCCACTTGTCATACATGATGTCCGCCCAGTCCTTGCCTTCCTTCTTCAATTCCTCGTTCGTCTTTTCGCCGAGGCGCCGCATCGTCCAGCCCACCCACGCTTCCTTGATGCCGTAGTCGTCGCTCACGCCCAGCGTGAACCGCACGCTTTCATGCGGCAGAATCGCCAGTTCCTGATCCTGCAAGCCCAGCACCTCCACGCGCGGCGCGCCGTCTTTCGCCGAGGCGATGCGCACGGTGTACGGCTGCAGCGGGGTGAGTCCGTGGACATCTTCCCAGTGCAGTGAAATTTCGTTCCCGAGGTCGGTGAGGCTCAGCGAGGGCGTGGTGAACGTGTCCGCGCTCGGCTGCGCGTCATGCTTCTTCGCGGGCACCTCCTCCGTCGCCGCGCTGCCGTCCTTCGCCGCGACTGCCGCGCGCTTGCCCGCGAGGATGGACGCGCTGCCCACGGCGCGCGAAATCTTGCCCTCGAACGCCACCTTGCTGCCCTCGAGAAATTCCGCGCCGCTGCCATGCACCGGGGTCTTCGCCTCGGGATAGCCGAGATACTCCGGCAGCGTCACTTTCGCCGCGAGGTCCTTCAATTCCGGCCGATGCAGCGGATGCACCGCGATCTGTTTGAGATAATCGCCCACGCGCAGGTAAACCACGCCCTCCCGCGTCTGCCCGGGGAATTTGAACAGCGCTTTGCCATCCTGCATCTCCGCGACGATCTTCGGCTGCTCGTCGATGTGCGCGCTCGCGCTGCCCGGCTTCCACTGCGCATCCGTGCGCAGTCCCACGACCAGCGGAAATTCTTCGCCATGCGCCACGAACAATTCGTCCGGCAATTGCTCCACCGTCGTGAACGTGAAGCGCTCGATGTTCGCCCACGGCATCGCCCACCGTTTGGCCGCATTCGCCGCCGCTCGCGGCGCCAGCAGGAAAGGCGTCACCGACAGCGCCACCACGAGCACCGCCGCAAACGCCCAGCGCCGCGCCGGCTTCGTCGGCACCGCCTCCGCAAAATCATGCCGCCCCGATTCATCGGCGACCTGCCGCACGGCCGCGCGCAGCAGGGCCGGCGAAATATTGTCCGGCAGCGTCTCCGTCTGCGTCAGTTCAATCACGCCCTGCAGCCGATCGCCGAGAATGCGGAAATGCTTTTGCAGCAGCTTCGCCAATTGCGCCGGCCCGCGCCGGAACCACAGCCAGCGGTGCGCCCAGCCCTGCGCAAACATCGCCGCCAGCAACGCGCCGCAGCCTGAAAGGACCAGGCGCGCCGTCACCGGCGTGTTCACAAAGCGATCCGCCGTGAACAGCAGCACATACGTGAGCAGCAGCCCGGCGATGCCGCCCCCAATCGCGGCGACGGTTTCCATTCGTCGCAACCGGGTTTCGAACTGGCGAAGCTGGGCAACGAGGGATTCCGGCAATTGGTTCGGGTTCATGGCTCCTAAGATTGCGCGCGCAGTGTAACGTGGTTTTCCCCAAGGGGAATGGTGGAGTTGTCAGAAGATTGTGAGTCCTCCGTTAGCTACCCCAGAGGTTCAACCCTGAAATACGCCCGGAGAAAGCACTTTCTTTCCCCCTTTCAACCCCACGCCATCCCCCTTTGTCGCGCCGGGACATGAGGACAGCTTCCAAACCACGCAGCCCCATTTTTGTTTTGGACTGTGGTGGCACTCGAGTGGAACGAGAGAGCCGGCCGAAGGCAGCCCGAAGGGCAGGCGCGGAGGCGCCTGGCAACCGCAGCGGCGACAGCTTTTCCGATAGCCGAAAGGACTCACGTTTCCGTGGAAAAGCGCCGCACCTCTCTTCCGCGTTCTCCGCGCCCTCCGCGCCCTCCGCGGCAAATTGACCGCCGAAATCGCGAAGGCGCGGAAAACGCGGCTCAGAATCATGCGCCAAGCGCTTGCGATGGAGACGGAGGCCCGGGAGGATGAAGGAGTATGCTCGGTTTCCTCAAACGGCGCTGGATGGTGTTCTCATGCACCCTGGTGTTGGTGGCATCCACCATGGTCGACTTGGCATGGCAGAACCAAGCCAATCCCATATGGCGGTTCGGCGTCGTGAAAGGTTTCTTCGTTTGCGGCTTTGTCAAACAGGGGAGGCTGGCCCCGGATCCAAATAATCTATCCGCCCCGATTCCCCCTCTTCTTTTTGCCCTCCATGCGCCTCGCCTCGGCGGATGGCCCGTTCTGAGAACCGGTGATACCAGGGTGGGGGGTAGCAGGGTGTGGATCATGATTCCCATCTGGCTCTACCTTTCGCTGCTCATCGGCTGGGTCAGCTTTCGCAAAATGCGGACGCCCAAAGCGCGTCCCAAAGCCGCTGGAGTCGATTCGGAACAGCCAACTACGGTCTGACGGCAAAGGCTTGCCCTCGGCGCTCTCCGCGGATTCCTCGGTCATTTGCCGCAGAAAACGCGGAGAACCCGGAGGACGCGGAGAAGACAAACATCCCACCCATCTGTGCTATCTGCGTCATCTGTGTCATCTGTGTCATCTGTGTCATCTGTGTCATCCGTGGTAATTTTAACCGCAGATTGCCCAGATGACGCAGATACCACAGATATCTGAATAAATCCGCTGTTCCTATATCGCGAAATTTTTTCCGTAATTCTGGACGTCCTCCGCGGTTCTTGGAATGGAATCCATGATCATGCGCCGTTCGCTCGCCTTCTTCTTCCTCTTCGTTCTCGCGGCGGCTGCCGCCGACCGCCCCAATGTTATCATCATCTACGCCGACGACATGGGTTATGCCGACCCCGGCTGCTTCGGCGCGAAAGGCTACCAGACCCCAAACCTCGACCGCCTAGCGAAGGAAGGGGTGCGCCTCACCGATTTCTACGTCTCCAGCCCCGTCTGCTCCGCCTCCCGCTCCGCGCTCCTCACCGGCTGCTACCACGAGCGCGTCGGCATCCGCGGCGCCATGGGACCCAAGGATCTCCGCGGCTTGAACCCTCAGGAACTCACCCTCCCGCGCATGTTCAAAAATCTCGGCTACGCCACCGGCATGGCCGGCAAATGGCACCTCGGCCGCCCCGCCTCGCTGCTCCCGCCCGCCCACGGCTTCGATGAATTCTACGGCCTCCCGTACTCCGGCGACATGTGGCCGCGCCACCCGGAAAATCCCAAGGCCTACCCGCCGCTGCCCATCCTCGGTGGCTCGGAAGTCGTCGACCCCGACGTCACCCCCGAGACCCAGCGCGAACTCACCACCCGCTACACCACGCGCGTCGTCGACTTCATCAAGCGCAACCAGGAGCGCCCTTTCTTTTTCTACTACGCGCCCAACCAGCCCCACGTCCCGCTCTTCGTCTCCGACAAATACGCCGGCAAAAGCGGCGCCGGCCTTTACGGCGACGTGATTGAAGAAATCGACTGGTCCGTCGGCGAAATCCTGAAGGCGCTCGACGAGACCCATCTCGCCGAAAAGACCATCGTCATCTTCTCGTCCGACAACGGCCCCTGGCTCAGCTACGGCAACCACGCCGGCAGCGCCGGTCCGCTGCGCGAAGGGAAGGGGACCTGCTACGAGGGCGGCATCCGCGAGCCCTTCATGGCCCGCTGGCCCGGTAAAATCCCCGCCGGCACCGTCTGCTCCGAGCCCGCCTGCACCATCGACCTGCTGCCCACCCTCGCCGCCATCACCGGCGCGCCCAAACCGGAAAAGCCCATCGACGGCCTGGATATCCGCCCGCTCCTCTTCGGCGAAAAAGGCGCCCGCAGCCCGCACGACGCCCTCTTCTTCTACTACGCCGACGGCCAGCTCCAGGCCATGCGTTCCGGAAAATGGAAGCTTCTCTTCCCCCATACCACGCGCTCCATGCTCGGCCAGGCCCCCGGCAAAGACGGAACCCCGGGCAAATACCGCCCGCTCAAAGTCGGCCTCGAACTCTACGATCTCACCGCCGATATCGGCGAAACCAAAAATCTCACCGAGGCCGAGCCCAAGGTCATCGCCGACCTCCAGGCCAAAGCCGACAAAATCCGCGTCGAACTCGGCGACAGCCTCCAAAAAATCCAAGGCACCGCCATCCGCCCCGCCGCCACCGCCAAACTTCCGTAGCCGCGGCCGGGAGGCCGCGGACGCTCGCAGGGTGGATCCTCGAGCTGCTGCGCCTCTGTTGAACGCACCTTTCCCGCTTCCAAAGCCCTCCCCAAGGTGGCATACTCGTCCGGGTAAGAGCAGATGAGAGAGGCACCGCACGACAAAGGCCGGTTCTGCCAGATCGCTGGCCGCTTCCTCACCATTTTCCTCCGCCGCGAAAACGCGAAAAATGTTGGCGAAAAGCGGTCTCTACCCCTGGAAACCCATAGCTCTCCATTCCCCCCACTTACTTGTAACTCAGCTCCATTCGACAAACCCGCCGGGCCGTGATCCTGTTCAAACCTCTGTCTCAGCCCAAGATATGCCGCCCGAGCCTGCTTCCGCACCCAGTCGACCTCGTTCGCCGCTTCCTGAAGCGGAATTCATCCGGGTTTCCAGCCAGGCGCTATTCGTCTCCGACACCTTGCCGGTGAACGATTTGCAAAGCACGTGGTCCAAGATGCCACATCTCCCGGGTCTCCAGCCGCCCGTGACCGGGCGCACCCTTTGCTCTCCTAATCCTCAACACTTGCAAAACGTTTTCCGAAACGTAGCGTCCCGCACCTTTTTCATGCGTCCTTTTCTCTTCGTCCTAGGCCTGCTGCTCCTCGTCATCGGCGGGCGTGCGGATGATTTCCCCACCGATTTCCCGCCGACTTTCAAGTTCCAGGAAACCTATGACGATGTCGTCGTGGCGGACCCTGATTTCCCCGGCGACTTTCTGCTTAGCCCGCGGGGCGACTTGTTTATCCAGGCCGTCGGCTCCCTGAGCGGGTACGACCAGAACGAAATCGACCCCTTCACCGGCTACAACATTTCCGTGGGCGATTTCGAATGGGAGGGCTTGCTCAGCGACGATTCCGACTACGACCCCGCCGATCCGAATCACAATCACATCTTCACGACCACGATGGATGGCCTCGATGCCAACGGCGACCCGATTACCGTATGGACCCTCACCATCCTGTGGCCGGCGAACCGGGTGACCATTACCCTCTCTTCCCATAATGCGCCCGATCAAGTGGACGTCGCCAGTGCCGACTATTACCCGGACGTCGATGAGCCGAATATCAATCGCGATGACTTGATCGCCGCCTTCGGATTCGGCCCCTTCAGCCTGGATTTCCGCACGGTCCACATGATCGGCAACGCCAGGACAACCACGGATGGCCGTGTCTCCGACAATCTTTCCCACGTTCAGTTGTGGGGCGCCATGGACAGCGTCCTTCCCACGGTGACCATCAGCAATCCCGCCGCGGGTGCGAAGTTGACCGTCAACGATTCGCCGGACGGGTTTTACAATATCACGGGCACGGTCAGCGACACCTATGCCGTCAACGGCATCACCTTCCCCGGGGTCATCAACGCTGTGGAGGTAAAACTCTCGGACAATGCGAACACGGGCGACTTCGTTCCGGCCCAGGTGGACAGCTTCGGCAACTGGGTTCTGCCCAACACTCCGCTCATTCTCGGGACGAACTTTCTCACCGTGCGGGCGTTTGATGAGGACGGCAACACCACCACGCTTCCGGCGCGCTCCTTCAAGTATTCCCTGCAAGGCGCGCTCACCGTCACAGCCAGTGCCACGGGATACTCGGGAGTTAATGGCCTCACCGCCGGCACCGTCACGGGAAGCTTTTTCAAAGTCGGCTCGAAGAAACTCACGATGGTCGTTGGGCAGACGGCGCCCAAGGACTCCACGACTCAAAATGCGGGCGACACGCTTACCGTCACCGCCGTGCCGGGTGTCGGCTCGGTGTTCAATGGATGGAAGGGCGTGGTCAGCGGCAACACGGTAATCAACGAGGTGACCGAGACGCTGCACTTCGACGCGCGTCCCGGCATGACGCTGACCGCCGATTTCGTGCCGAATCCGTTCAGCACCACCCTCGTGGGCAAATACCAGGGCCTGTTTACCGGCGCAAGCGCAGCCGAGCGCGGCACCCTCAAGCTCGCCCTCACCAAGACCGGCGCCTTCTCCGCCACCGTCAAGCTCGGGGCGCTGACTCTGCCGGTGAAAGGAAAGGTGCTGGGCAGCGGCTTTTGGAAAGGCAACGTCACCAAGGCGGGGAAAACTTATAGTATTACGCTCAATCTCAGCATCGCTCCCAACGGCGAGCGCCGCATCTCGGGGAATGTCTCCGGCAATGGCCTGAACTCCGATTTCATCGCGGACCTGAATTCCTGGAAAGGCAAGACCAACGAGGCCACCGCCTATGTCGGCAGCTACACCGTGCTGCTTCCGCCTTCGCCGGACAACATGGACACCAGCTTCCCCATCGGCGTGGGCTTTGGCCGCGTGGTCATCGGCAAGCTCGGTACCGTGGCGTTCACCGGGAAACTGGCCGATGGCTCGCCGGCGACGGCTGCTTCCACGCTGGTGAAATTGACCACCGGCGCCGTGAGCTTCCCGCTTTTCATCTCGCTCGATAAAGGCCTGGGCAATGTCTCGGGAGTCGTGACCTACGATAATACGCAGCCGACCAGCGATCTCAGCGGAACGCTGGACTGGGCGGAGCCCACGACCACGGGGAACGAGCCGCAAGCCTTCGAAGGGCAAATCGCCCTGAACGGCTCGCTCTACACCAAGCCGCCCGTCAACACGCGCGCCATCCTGGAAGCCAGCGCCGGGGTCGGCCACTTCACCATCGCTGCACCCGCTTTCAGCAAGCCGACGAAAATGATCCCGACGCCTCTCGGTCCGAGCAGCTTTGACGTGACGCTGAATACGCTAAATGCCACCGACCCGTTCGATCCGTCGGGCCTGAAACCGAAATTGAAAATCAACCCCGCCACCGGCCTCGTCACCGGCACCTATTGGGACGCCGCTTTCAAGAAGAGCATCCCGTTCTCCGGTGCCGTGTCCCGCAAGGCCAACCAAGGCGGCGGCGTCTTCATCCGCGGCAACCGCGCCGGCGAAATCCTGCTCACGCCGTAAACGGAGCCGCCCGAAGCCATGTAGCTGCAACCGGAAGGTTGCAGAGAGTGGTGATCGAAAAGCAGATGGTGCTCTCGTGAAACATTCTCCCTCCCTTTCTGTACTGTGCGCGGTTATCGGCGCGCTAGCGCCCGCCATCGCCGCCGAAAATCCCGAAGCCGTTTTCAATGCCGCCCGCGGCTGCTGGCAAATCCAGTTGCCGTCCGAGCATCAGGCCGGCCCGGCGCGCGTGGAGATCCTCCGCCCGGATCGCCTCGAGCCCGGCAAATCCTACCCGGTGCTTTTCGTCCTGCCCGTGGAAGCGGGCGAGGGGACTCGCTTTGGCGATGGCCTGCTGGAGGCGAAGAAGGCCGACCTCGCGAACAAGTATGGCCTCATTTGCGTCTGCCCATCATTCACGGCTCTGCCGTGGTACGGCAATCACGCGAGCGACCCACACCTGCAGCAGGAAAAGTTCGTGCTGCAAACGCTCGTACCATACGTCGAAAGCCACGAACCGGTGCTTCGCGATAAAGAAGGGCGCTGGCTCCTCGGCTTCAGCAAATCCGGCTGGGGCGCCTTCACGCTTCTTCTCCGGCATCCGGACGTCTTCGGCTACGCTGCCGCTTGGGACACGCCCTTCATGCTGAATGGCGAGAACAGCGGGAAGGACTGGGGCCCCTTGGGAATCCATGCCGTCTTCGGCACCCAGGAGGCCTTTCAGCAATTTCTCCCCACTCGCCTCGCCGCTGAAAAGGCTGAGGCGTTCAAAGGACGGACCCGCCTGATCCTCGGCATCGGCGCGGATTGGAAAAAGCAGGTGGAGGAAATGCACGCGTTGCTGGACCAACTCGGCGTGCCACACGCGTACCGGACGGACTTGAATCTGCCGCATCGCTGGGACTCCGGTTGGTTTGCCCCGATGGCGGAAAATTTGGTGAACCTCGCCCGAGCCGGCGCCCGTTGAGGATTCTTCTTCGCGCGCTCTGCCATTGATTGCTCCGGCGCCGCGCTTCATCCTATCCTTCCACGTATGCAAACTCCCGCCCTTCATCGCCACGCCGCGGCTTTCGTCGCCGTGGCCATTCCCCGCGAATTGTGCGCCGGAGCGCGTCGGTGAGCGCGGCGGCACCCCATCAGGAAAGCCGCGCGCTTTTCGACTCCGCCTTTCTGGCCAAGCTCGAGCAATTGCATTTGCTCGCGCGCCGGCTCGCCCGCGGTGACCGCCGCGCCGAGCGCCGCAGCCGCCAGCAGGGGAGCAGCCTGGAATTTGCCGACTACCGCGAATACAGCGCCGGCGACGAATTGCGGCGCATCGACTGGCCCGCCTACGCGCGGCTGGAACGCCTGTTCGTCAAGCTCTACGAGCAGGAGCAGGATCTCCCCGTGAGCTTCCTGGTGGACGCGAGTGCTTCCATGCAATGGACGCCGGCCGCGGACACACGCCATTCCAAATTCGATGCCGCCCGCCGCCTCGCCGCGGCGCTCGCCTACATCGCGCTGGCGAATCTCGACGCGGTGAACGTCCATTTTTTCTCCACGCGTCTCGCCGGTGAACTCGGCGTCGCGCGCGGCAAGACGCAGTTTCACAGCGTGCTCGATTTCCTGCGCGAGGCCCCGGTGACCGATCGCGCGACAAACCTGCGCGAGTGCGTGCGCGCTTTTACGCAACGCGTGAAACGCCGCGGGCTCGTGGTGCTGCTCAGTGATTTCTTTGACGACGGCGGATGGGAGGAGCCGCTCAGCCTGCTGCGCCACAGCCAGTTTGACGTGCACGTCCTGCAAATCCTGCATCCCGCCGAACTCGCACCGTCCGAGCTCGGCGACTTGCGGCTCGTCGAAGCCGAAGGGGGCACGCCTCTCGAAATCACGGCTACCGAAGGTCTGCTGCGCCGTTATCGCGAAGAGGTCGATGCCTTCAACGAGGCACTGGAAAAATTCTGCCTTCAGCGCGGGGTCGCCCACGCGCGCGTGCTCTGCGACGTGCCGTTCGAGGACGTCGTGCTGAAGGTGCTGCGGGATGGAATCATGGTGAAATGAAACGCGCCGCATGAATTTTCTCCAGCCATGGGCCGTGTGGTTTCTCGCCGGGGTGCCGGTCATCGTGCTGCTCTATTTTCTGCGGCACAAGCGCCGCGCCGTGAGTGTGAGCACGCACTTGTTCTGGCAGCGCGCGCTCCAGGAAACCAGCCGTCGCGCGCTCTTTCGCCGGCTGCGTCACGTGCTTTCCCTGCTGCTGCACCTGCTCATTTACGGGCTGATCGTCGCGGCGCTGGCGCGGCCGTCGTTTCACCGTGAATTGCCCTCCGGCGCGAGCACCGTCATTTTGCTGGATGCCCGCGCGCGCATGCAAGCCACCGAGCCCGGCGGCGAAACTCGCTTCGCCAAGGCGGTCGCGCTCGCGCGGGCGCAGGCCGGGCTTGCCTCGGAACGGCGGCAGACGGCGCTGGTGGTCCTGGAGGCCAATGCTTCCGTCGCAGTGCCTTTCGTGGCGGACAGCAAACCGCTCCTCACCGCGCTGGAATCCATCGCCCCGTGCGATGCCACGGGCGATGCGGCGGCGGCCATTCATTTGGCGGAGGCACTGCTCTCCAGCCGGCGTGGGGAAAAGGAAATCCTGTGGCTCAGCGATCGCCCGGCTGCTCCCGGCTCCGCTCCCTCCGCAGCGCTCGTTTCCCGAGCCGTGGGAACTTCGCGCGACAATGTGGCCATCACGCGCTTCGCCACGCGGCCTCTTCCTTCGAGTCCGGAGACGAGCGAAATGCTGCTGGAGGTTCAAAATTTTGGTGTGAATGCGGTGAAGAGCGAAGTGGAACTCGCCTTTGATGGGCGGCCCGTGGAGGTGAAGCCCTTCGCGCTCGCGCCCGGAGAACGGCGGCAGGAAATCTTCGCCAGCGTCCCACGCCCCAGCCGCACCGCGCGTGGCTGGCTGACGGCCCACCTCACGGCGCCGGATGCGCTTGCGCTGGACAACACCGCCTACGCCGTGCTGCCGCCGGTCCGGCCGGCGCGCGTGCTGCTCGTGTCCGCAGGCAATCCGTTCCTGGAAAAATTCCTCGGCGTGGATCCCAGCGTGAAGTACCAGGTGCTGACGCTCGACGGATGGAAGGCGGACCTCTCGCCCAAATTCGAAGCCGTGATTTTTGACGGTGCGGTGCCCGCGGATTTCGATTTGGCCAAGGCCGCCGGCAATTATCTTTTTTTGAAAGCAACGCCGTTTTCCGGCGGCACGCCGCTGGAGCAACCGGTGGTCACGGAGGTGGACGCCACGCATCCCGCGACGCGGCAGGTCAGTTTGAAAAACGTGTCCATCCTGCGCGCCACCGGGCTGAAACTCCCCGCGCCGCATGATGGCTGGACCTTCGCCGCGCCGCTGCGCTCGTTTGACGACGCTCTGCTCATCACCGGCGAGCGCCAGGGGCAGCGTGTGGCGGCGCTGAGTTTCGACGTGCTGGAAAGCGATCTCCCGCTCCGCGTCGCGTTCCCGCTGCTGATGAGCAATACGCTGCATTGGCTGTCTGGCGAACCGGCCGAGCCGGTGACCTCGTGCCTGGCGGGGGAAACGCTCCCGCTGGCCGAAGGCGAACGGGCCGGTGCCGAGCCGCTCACGGCGCCGCCTCACGGCCCGCTGCCGGAGGGCACCATCACGCGGGCCTTTCAGCCGCTGCGCAATGGCTACTATCCCGTGACTGCGGGCGACGCCACGCGCTGGCTGGCGGTGAATACGTTCAGTGCGGCGGAATCCGATCTGCGTATCGCGGGCGGCGAATCCGCGGGCGCGGAGGCGGCGAGGGTGCCGGTCCTGGGTAGCGTGGCGCCGTGGCAATGGCTTTCGCTCGTCGCGCTCACGTTGTTCACGCTGGAATGGTGGCTCTTCCACCGAAGGAGGACGGAATAGTTTCCATGCACTTTGGTCTGGCTGGTCTTGAATTGGCGCGCCCGTGGTTCCTGCTGGCTTTGCTCGCGCTCCCGCTGCTGGCCATCGGTTCGCGGCGCTCGCTGGCGGCTTTCACGGCGACGCAGCGGCGCGTGTGCTTTATTCTGCGCTCCTCCATTCTGGTCCTGCTGGCACTCTCGCTGGCGGGGCTCAGTGCGCTGCTGCCGTCTTTGGAACTCGGGGTGCTGTTTGTCGTCGATGGCTCGGCGAGCGTGTCACCGGAGGCCGCGCGGCAGGCGCGAGAGTTTGTCGCTGCCGCGCTGCCCGCACAGCGGAGCGGCGACAGCGCCGGTGTGGTGGGTTTCGCGCGCTCGGCGGAGATCTGGCAGCCGCCCATCGAACATGCGGCGCTGGGGGAATGGCCCGCGCTTCGCGACAACCAGGCTTCCGATCTCGGCGCGGCGCTCGAACTTTCCAGTGCGCTGTTTCCGGCCGGACAGGCGCGCCGCGTGGTCTTGCTCAGCGATGGAAATGATACCGCCGGGCACGCCATGGAGACCGCGGCCAGAGTGGCCCGCACGGGTGTGGAAGTCTGGACGGTGCCGCTGCGCAATCCCCCCAAGCCGGAAGTGCTGGTGGAGCGTGTGGAAGTGCCCGCGCGCTTGAAACAGGGGGAGCCTTTCGACCTCACCGCGAACATTCGCAGCAATGTGGCGACGAAGGCCAAAGTGCGGCTCTACCAAAGCCAATTCCTGCTCTCGGAGCGCGATCTGGAATTGAAATCGGGTGACAATGTTTTCCGCGCGCCGTCGCTCCGGCCCGATGGTTCCTTCGTGCAGTACGAAGTGGAGGTGGTGCCGGAACAGGATACTTCGCTGGAAAACAATCGCGCCATGGCGGTGGCGAGCCTGCGCGGACAGCCGCGCGTACTGCTGGTGGACGGCGAAGCCGAGAAGGCGCGTCCGCTGGCGAACGCGTTGCAGACGGAGCGCATCCAGGTGGATCTGCGCGGACCGGATGGCGCGCCGCGCACGCTCGAGGATTTGCAGCAGTTCGATCTGTTCCTGCTCAGCGATCTTTCCGCCCTCACGCTGACCCGCGATCAGATGGAGCTCTACCGGCGCTGGGTGCAGGATTTCGGCGGCGGCTTTGTGCTGATCGGCGGGGAAAACAGTTTCGGTGTAGGCGGCTATTTTCGCACGCCCGTGGAGCAGATGCTGCCCGTGCGCATGGAGCACAATGACCGCCAGGAATTGCCCACCGTGGCCCTCCTCATCGTGCTGGATCGTTCGGGCTCCATGACGGCGCAGGTGGCCGGCCAGACGAAGATGGCGCTGGCGGACCAAGGCGCGGCGCTCGCGCTGAATGTGCTGAGTCCGCGCGACTATTTCGGCGTCTTCGCGGTGGACACCCGCACGCATGTGGTGGCTCCGCTCGCGAAGCACGGCGCGAAGGAGCCGATTGCGCAAAAGATCCTCGCGGTCACGGCGGGCGGCGGCGGCATCTACATCTACACGTCGCTCGCGGAAGCGCTGGCCGCCCTGCGCGACGTGAATGCGCGCATCAAGCACGTGATCCTTTTTTCCGACGCCGCCGACGCCGAGGAACAGCGCGCGGGCGAGCAGCCCGATGGCGCGCAGGGCACCGGCTCGGCGCTGGAACTGGCGAGCGCGATGGTGACCGCGAAGATCACCACCAGTGTGGTGGCGCTGGGCACCGAGCAGGACAAGGACACCGATTTTCTCCGGCAGCTCGCCGAGCGCGGGCAGGGCCGGTTTTATCTCACCAGCGACGCCACCACGCTGCCGCAGATCTTTTCCACCGAGACGATGAAGGTCGCGCAGTCGTCGCTCATCGAGGAGCCGACGCAAGCTGTGCCGGTGCAGCGCGGGCCGCTGATTGCGGGCATCGATTGGGCGCAGAGCCCGCTGCTGCTCGGCTACAACGCCACCAAGCCCAAGCCGACCGCCGAAGTGCTCCTCGCCACCGAGCGCGGCGAACCGCTGCTCGCCACCTGGCGCTACGGACTGGGGCAGGCCGCGGCCTTCACCAGCGATGCGAAGGCGCGCTGGGCGAGCGAGTGGATGGCGTGGCCGGGCTATGCGAAATTTTGGGCGCAGCTCGTGCGCGGTCTGTTGCGCAAAGGCGGACCGGCGGCCTTTGACGTGACGCGCACCGAGTCCGGCAACCATCTGGAACTCCGCGTCGATGCCGTGTCACCCGAGGGTGGCTTCCGCAATCGCCTGCCCATCACCGTAACCGCGCGCACGCCGGATGACGCTACGCAGAGCATCACGGCGGTGCAGGACGCCCCGGGCAGCTATCGCGCCACGGTGAATCTGCCGGAAGAAGGAACCACGGTGATCAACATCAGCTCGCCCGATCTGCCGGACGGTGGTCTCGCACTTGCGCACACCCGCAGCTACCCGCGCGAATTTCTCCGCACCGAAACGAACGAACCTGCGCTGCGTGAGATCGCCTCCGCCGCGGGAGGCCGGTACGCGCCTTCGCCCCAAGAGGTGTTCGAACACAGCACGCAGACCGCCGTGCATCCGCGCGACCTTTCCAACTGGCTCCTCATCGCCGCCCTCTGCCTGATGCCCATCGACATCTTCCTGCGCCGCCGCACGTGGCGGACCTGACGGCGCAACTATGCTGCCTTCTTCCGCCGCCTCGGCACCAGCGTCCGCTTCGCAAACGCCCGAAAAGCGGGGCTCCGCGTGGACGCCAAATAGGCATTCAGGACGAGTTGTTCCGTGGAAGGAACACTCGGAACAGTGAGCGCTTTCATTGCCCGGTCGGCTTTCATGGTTGGCAGATTAGGACTGACCATACATTAGCGGCGTTCACAGGAATGAGAGCAATTTTCGTGAAAACTTCATGGCGAAGTTTACGAGCCGGAAACCTTCTGTAACTCGCTTCTAATTATTCACTTGCAACATTCTCACTTGCTGGAAAACGTGCTCTTCCACCGCTTCTTTCCAATGGCGGGGTGCCTGACCGGCCAGTGTAGCCAGCCTGGAGGTATCCATAGCGGTAAAAGGAGGCCGTTTGGCGATAAAAGCCTTCAAATCCGCCATCTGCAGAGGCGCCACCGTGCGGGCTTTCAGGTTCGCCCCCGCCGCGGCTGCGCAGTCCAGCGCATGCTGCCCGTATGCCTGCCACGTGCATTGGCCGCTGTTGGAAAGATGGAGTAATCCGCGCGCGTCTTCGTTGAAGAGCAGGGGACGCAGCAGCTTGGCAGCGTCGAGCGTGTAGGTGGGCGTGGCGATCTTGTCCGCGACCGCCGACACCGTCTCTTCTTTCATCGCACGCTGGAGAATCTGGTCTACGAAACTCGGTTTGTCCGGCCCAAAGACCCAGCTCACGCGAACGACCAATCCCGCACCCTCCGTCACCGTGAGCACGCCCGCTTCGCCCGCACGTTTCGACGCCCCGTAGATGCTGATGGGCTGCGCGGGATCGTCCTCCGTGTAGGGCTCGGTCTTGGCGCCATCGAAGACGTAGTCGGTGCTGATGTGGATCATCCGCGCACCGCGATCGCGGCAGATGTCGCCGAGCACGGTGGGCGCTTCCGCATTGAGTTGGAACGCCTCGTCTTCGTTGGTCTCGCAACGATCGACATTCGTCTGCGCGGCGCAATTCACGAGCACGCCGAAATCGAACGCCCGGAGCGTGGCGCGCATCTTTGGCACCTCCCACGCCAGATCGAATTGCGCGCGGTTGAGCCCGATCACCTGTTCACCGGCGGCGCTCCATTCGCGCGCCAGCGCGGCGCCGAGCCGGCCGTGGGAGCCGATGATGAGGATGGGACGATGGGAAGAAGGATCGGTCATAGTTGCAAGACGACCAGCCGCCGGTTCTTGGTGTCGGCGATGAAGGCGCGCATTTGAGAGTCGACGGTGAGGCCCCAGGGCGTGGCGAATTCGCCGTTGCCGGAGCCGGTGCTGCCGTAGCGCCCCAGGAGCTGGCCGCTGGCGGATACTTTCGTGAGCCGGCCGGCGCCGTATTCGATGATATAGAACGCGCCGTCGGGCCCGAGCGAAATGTCGTACGGCAAATTGAACGTGAGCGCGCTGCCGCCATTCGCCGTTTCGCCGAGGAGACCGAGATACTCGCCGGTGTCCTTGAAAACCAGCACGCGATGGTTCACCGCATCCGCCACGTAGAGCTTGCCCGCACTCCACGTCATGCCGCTGGGACGCTGGAATTGTCCCGGCCCCGTGCCCGCGCTGCCGATTTGCCGCAGCCATTCGCCCTCGCGGGTGAAGACCTGCACGCGGTCGTGGCCGCCGTACTCGCACACGTAAAGATTCTCCGCGGCGTCCTTGGTGATGCCCACGGGGAAATCGAATTCGGCGTGGGCGGTGCCGCGCTGGCCAACCATCCGCAGCACCTTGCCTTCCTGGTCAAACCAAACGAGGCGGAAGTAATGCGTGTCGCACACGACGAGCCGCCCGTCCTTCAGCCACACAATGCCCTCCGGTTTTCCGAATTGCACGTCGAGCATCTTCCACTGGCGGAGCAGCGTGCCGTCGGGGTGATAGAGCAGCACGCGTCCGGCGGTGTCGAGAATGGCGAGATCGCCGTTGGCGCCGATGGCGATGGAGCGGGGCGTGGGCTGGGTGGGGCCGTCATTCGGCAGCACCCACGAGCGCCACTCTTTCACGGGAATCACCGGCTCGCTGTTGTGCGGAGAACAGCCGGTGAAAAAAGCGAGCAGCAGCGCAAGAAGCAGCGTGACGCGAAAGCGCGTGCCCGGTGCAGGAGCTTGCGCGGGCCGGTGCAGAAAGGTCCGGCGCTCGCCGTCACGGGCTTGCAATTCGGTTTCGCAATACGCCCCGCGGAAGCGGGACGTCCCCGCCACCGCGCCCTCGGCGGCCGTTTCCAGCCGGAGTTGCTCGGGCCGCACGCTGCGCGGTGCGGTCCAGTTGGCGCCGAGCCACCGCGCCGCCTCGGCAGGCAGGAGCCAATTGGTCGGACCCATCAGGGCGGCCAATTCTTCAGTGGCAGGGTTTTCGTAAAGCTCGCGGATGCCGCCGGCGTAAATCAGCTCGCCGGCCCGAAGGCAAATGGCGTGCGTCGCTTCGCCGAGCGCAATTTCCGGGGCATGCGTGGCAAAGACGAGCGAGACGCCTTTTTGCGCCACGTGCGCGCGCAGCACCGCCCAGTATTTTCCCATGCGCGCCGGGTCCACGTGAGCGAGCGGTTCGTCCATCACCAGCGTGCGCGGCGGCATGGCGAGCGCCCGTGCAACCGAGAGCCGGCTTTGCTCGCCGCGGCTCATGTGTCCCGGCCTTTGCGCCGAGAGGGCGTCGAGGTCGAAGGCGGCGAGCAAACGGGCGGCTTCTTCGCGGGTGGCGCCGCATTCGGTGAGATGCTGCGCCGCGGTGCAGTCGGGCCAGAGGCCGTCATTGGGAGGGACCCACGCGATCGGCTGCGCCGCGGAAATTTTTCCACGGCGAAACTGCTCGAAACCCGCGAGCACATTGAGCAGGGAAGTTTTTCCGGCGCCCGACCAGCCGAGCACCGCCGTCACCCCGCGCGGGATCGCCACGGAAACCTGGAGCAAGCGGGGACGCCGCACCGTTCCGAGCGAAACATTCTCCAGCACGAAGAGAGAGTCAGCGGACACGGCGACGTGCATAGAGGTGAGCTGCGATGGCGGTCAATCCCATGGCCAGCAAAGGCGCCAGGACGGCCGCGGCATACATTTGCACCAGAGCCTGACTAAAGCCGTAGTGCAGCAGGTTCAGCAGGCGCACTCCGGCGGAAACAAACTGCGGCGGTGCCAGCAGCGAGTTGATGCCGAAATCGGAGTATGCGAAAAAGAAGAGCAGCAACAACATCGCCAACTTTGGCCAGCGATCCATTTTCCACAGCGGCCAGCGGGCCTGCGCCTGGCGCGCGACAAACAGGGCGGAGGGGTTGCTCGTCTCCTGCAAGCCCAGGCGCATCAGCACGCCGTAAGGCAGCATCACCAGCACGAGGCCCAGCACCGGCGTGAAGACGGAATCGCGCATGGCGTCGAGGCCGGGAATCCGGCACACCGCGAGCAGCAGCAGGCCCGTCACCAGCGGACCGAGCAAACCCGGCACGAGAAGGAGAAGACGGAGTCCACGCCGGGCCGCGATCCAGCCGGCCACCGGCCACGCGAAAATCGTCGCCGCCAGGGCGAGGCCGGCGCCGTTGCCCATTTCCCGCCAGGGCGCCACGCGCGCGAGGGAAGCGATGCCGCCCGGAGAAAGCAGAAAGCCCAGTCCCATGGCGGACAGCATATAAAGAGGAATGCAGAAGATCAGCGCGCCGAATATCGGGAGCAGGGCGTAGTTAAAACCGCGGCTCGAGACGGTGGTCTGCGTGCCGTCTACGCGCCGCAGGCGAAAGACGATTGCTGCGAGGACCAAGACCTGGATGGCCACCGGAAAAATAGCGAGCCGCAGCGTTTCCGTCAGCGCCAGTCCTCCCACCTGCGCGTCGAATAGAGCGACCGTCCAGCTGCGGATATTCCAGGTCGTGGCCAGTTCGAATTCCTGGAACGCGAAAAGAAAAACCAGCGCGGCGCCCAGCCAGAGCGCTGGCCCCAGCGCTCGCATGCGCCAGCGCCACCGGCGCCACCAGTTGGAGGCCGTGCCGGTGCGAAAGCAGTGCAGCGCGTAATCCGAAAAGGGCGGCGGCATCAGCCAGAGCGGAATCAGCGCGAGCGGCCCGTAGCGCAGCCAGACGCGAAGTTCGTAAAAGAGAAAATAGGGAATATCTGCCCCCTGCTTTTGCAGCAATAGACCCATGCCGGGAAAGGCCGGCGCGAGCAGGGCCATGAGCGTGAGCCAAAAGACGGTCCGCGCCACGCCGCGATCCTGGCCGAGCCCGGGACCGGCCAGCACCAGCGCAACCATCGTGGCCAGGGCGATGGCCGCCGCCCGGGCCAGCGAAAGAAGGGTCGGCTCGACGAGAGTCATGCGGGCGAAAGCTGGCGGAATCTCATGCTTTCAATTTTCGCACGCGGAATCCCGCCTGTTTCACGAGTTTCGGCAGATTGCGCACGGTCTCGCGATCTTTGTCCTTTTCCGTTTCGGAAAGTTGCTCCCACGGAATCAGCGAAGGATGCAGCTTTCGTGCGTCGTCGCGCGAGGCGCCAAAGGTCCAGCCGTTTTGCTGGCGGTCGGACATCCAGCGGGCGTGCTCGCGAACGGAAAGTTTTTCCAGCGTCGCGTCGTCGACGAGAATTTCGGAAGGGTCCAGGCCATCATTGGGCGCCAGTTCGTAGCCCAGCAGCCGCAGCTTGGTGGAAATATCCGCCACCTGCGCGCGGTTCGCGTTGCGCAGGCTCTCCGGCAACTGTTCCCAAGGGCGCAGCGCAAAATTGGTCTCCAGCGTCTCTCCGCGGGCGCGCGCCTCGGCGCAATAGAGTTCGTGCACGGTCTTCGCCAGTTCCTCGATTTCCAGCGTGCGGTACGGGAGCAGGCGATAGATGCGATACCGGCCCGGATACCCCTTGGCCAGCGGCATGGTTCCGCCGTATTCGCAGACGAATTCCGGTGCCGGTTGTCCGCGGCCATGCTTGCGCAACTCCATGTCGAGTTGTGCCAGCGCCGCGAATTCCTCGCTCGCGTAGGCTTCGCCGGGACGCGCGATCGGTTCGATGCGCGCCGCCCGATTCACGTGCGCTCCGGTGAATCCCAGCCGCCGCACCACGGGATCGTAGTGCATGAAAACCGGTCCGGTATGCAGCCCGATGCGCACATTCAGCGGATGCTTCGTGAGCTTCCCATCGCGCATCTCCTCCCAATACAAACCCGCCCGCAGCCATTCCTCCTTTCCTTCCTGCACCATGCGGGTCAACTCGAGCGCAAACGCGCCGGCGTCGCGGGTGAAATCAAAAACCGCATAGATGGCGTCGCCCCATGTATTCAAGCTGCGCGGGCCGTGATTGCTGGAAGCGGCGAGACGCGAGACGCGGTCGAGAAAGAGACTGACAAAATCGGGAATCGCGTGCTCCGTGAGCCGGCTGTAGCCCACGATGTCGGCGAACAGCATGCTCTTGACCTCATGTTGCAGAATGGAGCGCTCGCACCGCCGCGTGCGATCTTCCGTTGCCGGAGGCGCGGTGGAATCCGCTGGACGCTGCAGCGACAGAATTTCGATTTCTCCGGCTTTGCCGAGTTGCGAGCGCCAGACGTTGACAAAGGACGCGGTGCCGCCGATGGGCCCGTCCATGCCGTCCCACAGGGCCATCGGTTTGACGTCGAGCCGCGAAACTCGCGCGATGTGCAGTGCGAGGCCCGCGGTGACTTCCATGGCGTATTCGAACCCCAAATCGCTCGCGGGCTCATAGGCCTGCCCGAGCTCGCGCAGCGTCGTGGCTTTTTCGAGGTTGCGCTGAAAGATCGGCTTCCACAGCGGCGGGGCTCCGGCGGGCTCGAAGGGCGCAACGTTGGTGCGATGAAATTCGTCGCGTGACCAGGGCAGCACCACATGCAGCGTGCCCCCTTGCTGCAGCAGCGCTTCGCCGAAAAGCAGGTCGGCGCCCGCGTCCGCGCCCACCAGCCCCACGCGCGCCTGCATGGCCTTCAGCCGCTCGCACAGCCTCGCGCGCACTTGCTCCACCGCTTCGATCGGAAAACGTCGCGGCCCACCGGGACGGTCGGTGCGGTGGCCGGAAAAAACCACGAGTTCGAGTGGCGGAAAAGCGGAACGGAAAAGGTCGCGCGGCTGGTTGAGCGCCTCCGCGATGAATTGCGTGCGGTAGCGCACCTCGGCCAATCGGCCCGTGGTGGCCTCCGGAAGTGCGGCCAGCTCCCCAAAGGCCCTGGCCGCCGCCTCGAAATTGCCGAGGAGCGCATGCCCGACCCCGCGGCTCGTCGTCGTATCAAAGCGCTGGCCTGCTTCATTCTCGAGCTTCGCCACCACTTCCAGGATGACCTTGGCCTTTCGCTCCGCCTCGGCGCGAAGAGCGGGCTCGGGGCCGCTGACCACCAGCGAAGCCGCCGCGCAATACACGAGCGGCCGCAAGTCGTCGGGCTTGGCGAGCGCGAGCGCCCGCTCGTAAAAGCCGAGAGCCTCCCGCGCTGTTTGCAGCCGGATTTCCCGCGCCGCGGCATATTGCGATTCCTCGCGCAAAATGTTCCCGAGCTGCAGCAGCAGATCGAGTTTCAGCCCCGGACTGAGCTGCGGCTGAAAATCGTCCGCGACGCATTCGTCCAGCTGCGCCCGCGCCGCCCGCGTCTGACCAAGCCGGGTCAGTGCCACGGCATAATGCATGCGCATCTTGATCAGAGTCGTCCGCTCGCCGGCGTCAGCCTCCGGCCATAATTTCAGCGCTTCCTGGGCCACATCGCTGACCAGCAGATACTCCTCCATCTCCAGCGCCCGCTGGGCGAAAAGCCGCGCCGTTTCCAAATCCTCCTCCACCCAGGCCACGTCCGCGGTCCGTTTTTTTCCGTCGCCGGAGGGTTGTCCCAATTCCCACAGCGCATGTAGTTCCCGCACCGTCAGGCCGGGAGTCTTCAATGCTTCTTCGATGCGCGCCGAATTCATGGGTGGGGAAGAATCCTACTCGGGACGGTTGCGCAAAAGCGAGTGCGCCCTTTTTTGGACTGCGGTGGCAGAGCGAAGCGGCGACACCGCTTTGGGAAAAGCCGAACCAGAGTGCAAATGGACATGCCAAGCCGTATGTGGCGAGGTCCCAGAAAGTGGAACGGCTTTTCAAGCCGTGGCCTTTAGTCCACCTGACTGCCGAGAGCCTCAAGAATTTCAGAGGCCAGCAGCCACGGCTTTAAAAAGCCGTTCCACTTTCTGGCCAACAGCGCGTGGCACCGCAGCTCTAAACTTCGGCAGCAAACTTGGCTGTCCGGAAAGCGGTGTCGTCGCTGCGTTTGCCAGGCGCCTCCGCGCCTGCCCTTCGGGCTGCCTTCGGCAGGCTCTCTCGTTCCACTCGAGTGCCACCGCAGTCCAAAAAGAGGCTACTCCGCGCCGACGATCTCTTTCGCGCTCGCGAGCGCGTACTCGCGATTAAGCCGCGCAATCACCGTCGCCGGAATTTCCGCAGGGCACACCGCTTCGCACTCGTAGTAATTGGAGCAATTGCCGAAGCCTTCCTTGTCCATCTGTACCACCATGGCGAGGGCGCGCTTTTTGCGCTCGGCCTGGCCTTGCGGCAGTTCGGCGAGGTGCGTGACTTTCGCACCGACGAAGAGCATCGCGCTGCTGTTGGGGCAGGCGGCCACGCAGGCGCCGCAGCCGATGCAGGCGGCCGCTTCCATCGCGGCGTCGGCATTCACTTTCGCAATCGGAACGGCGTTGCCGTCCACGGCGCTGCCGGCACGCGCGGTGATGAAGCCGCCGGCCTGCTGGATGCGCTCGAACGCCGCGCGGTCCACGCAGAGATCGCGGATTACCGGAAAAGCGCGCGAACGGAACGGCTCGATATAGATCGTTTCGCCGTCCTTGAATTTCCGCATGTAGAGCTGGCAGGTGGTCGTCTCGCTCGGGCCATGCGGGATGCCGTTGATGGTCAGCGAGCATGTCCCGCAGATGCCTTCGCGGCAGTCGTGGTCGAACGCGATCGGTTCCTCGCCCTTGCGCGTGAGTTCGTCGTTTACGATGTCGAGCATTTCGAGAAACGACGCCTCGGCCGGAATGTTGTTCGCGGCCACGTCGAC
>FTCB01000607.1_pt1 | contig 51328 bp, 40 predicted proteins | sample 1639431 | NCBI WGS metagenome assembly FTCB01 (sample SAMEA3914864, study PRJEB12502) | metagenome | biome: forest; material: soil | place: USA | collected 2012-03-12 | depth 0.3 m
ACGCGCGCAAAACCGTTGATCGTATGATCGACGTTTTCCCCAGCGACCAGCAGGCGCAGGTGCGTACGATGCTTTCCAACTCGCTCCGTGGCGTAGTGGCCCAGCTTTTGTTGAAGAAGAGCCAGGAAGCCGGCGGCGGCCGTATGGCCGTGAACGAGATCCTGGTGGTGAACAGCGCTGCCGCTGCGGTGATCCGCGAAGGTGCCACGCAAAAGCTACAGGACGTAATCGTCGGCGGCAAAGGCCAGGGTATGCAATTCATGGACGACGCCATCTGGACCTCCATGCAGCAGGGTCTGGTGACCCCGCTGGAGGCCTACATGAAGGCCATCGACAAAAACCGCTTCCGCGTCTTCCTCGGTGAGGATGCGGATAAGGTGCTGTAAGCGCTGCGGAATGTGGCGCACGCGGCCCTCCGCGTGATTTGAAAATCACAGCGCGGAGCGTCTAGCTGGCATGACGCTCTCGCGGTCACGCAACGAATACCGGACCTTTGCGTCTTGGCGGCTTGGCGAGAGGCCATTTGATAGGACGCCGTCGTTCTGGCCTCACGCCGAGGCGCCAAGGCGCAAAGAAACAGCGTTTCCTTAAAGACAACGGCGGAACGCGCCTGGAAGGCGCGTCTACGGGCGCTACTTTCCTCGCGTGAGGCGCTGGCGGAAGTATTCGCCGCCGGGGGCGCCGGCGGGGAGACCGCGGAGGGCGCCGAGCCAGATGGCGCGGAGGATGTCGCCGAGGGCGCGCCCGCCGTAGAGGCGCACGTGGCGGCGGGTGTTGCCCGGCCAGTCCTTGGCAATGGCGCGGCCATGGTGCGTGTGCGTGATGAGGTAGTTGCAGTTTTGCAGCATCGCGGCGTGCTTCATGCGCTCGGCAAAATCAAACGTCACTTTGCCGCCGCCGGGCGGCAGGTGCGCCACGGTGGCCGAGGGAACGAAAATGCCGCGCGCGGCACGGGTGACGCGGAGGGAAAAATCGAGGTCTTCACCGCGCATCCAGAAATCATCGCGATGCAGTCCCGCCTTTTCCAGTGCGGAGCGGGAAACGAGGAGGGCGACGCCGGTGGCCCAATTGAAATACTCGGGCACCGAGCCGCATCTTTGCACGTACTCCACGGGGGTGGCGGATCGAGTCAGCACGCGGCGCGGGCCTGGCCGCACCAGCCCCGGAAACCAGCCGAGGTGGCCCTCGGCGTCATGCGGAATGGGGCAGGCCGCGCCGGCGCGATGTGTCTCCATGGTGGCGAGCAGCGTTCCGAGGGTGCCCGGCTCCAGCACCACGTCGTCGTCGAGCACCCAGACATGGGTCAGGGTGGGAAACTGGCGGAGCGCGGCTTCCTCGGCGAGGCGGAGGCCGCCACCGCAGCCAAGATTTTTCCCCGCGCGCACGAGGTGATGCGGCAGTGTGGTGCGTTCCAGCGCTTCGCCGGTGGGGAAGTCGTCGGCGTTGTCGGTGACCACGATTCCGTGGAGAGGCACGGTGCTTTTTTCCAGCGAGGCGAGCAGCCGCGCGATTTCAAGCGGGCGGCGGTACGTGGCCACCACGGCAACGACGCGGGGATCACTCATGGCGGGAAAAATTCGACGGCTGCCCGATCATTTCGCGCTCTCCTTTCGCATGTGGAGGGGCAGGACGCCCTGGCCGATGAGGGTGCGGATGTGTTCACGGATTTCGGGCCAGGCGTCGTCGGGCAGCAATTTTGTCATGCAATAGGGCTCGGGGAATTTGCAGTAGTCGAAGCACGGGCGCCACGCGCAAATGTCGCGCAGAACCACGCGATGGATGCCGCCGTAAGGGCGGAACCAATCGGGGTCGGTGGGGCCGAACATCACGATGACCGGACGTCCGCACGCCGCCGCGAGATGGCCGGGGCCGGAATCGTTGCAGAGGAGCAGATTCGTGCGGCCAAGCAGGTAGACGAGTTCGCCGATGCTGAGTTGTGGCAGCACTTGATCGCAGAGAGGGGCGAGGCCGGCGCCGTAGCCGTCGGGGTCGGGCACGAGCGCGAGGTGAAAATCGAATTCCGCGCGAAGGCGCGGAAGAAGGCTGGCGAAATACGGTTCGGGCCAGCGGCGCACGGCGATGCGCGCGCCGGGATGCAGCACCAGAAGCGGCTTGGTAAGCCCCGCGAGCAGGGCATCCACGCGCTCGGTGCGGTAGGCAGCCGAGGCGAGCATCGGAGCGGATTCCGCGGCGGACGGGAGATCGAGCGCGGTGGCGAGCTGGCGCCAGTCTTCCACTTTGTGCTGCTTCGCTTGCTGCTGGCGCACGCGGCGATTCAGCAACAGGCCGCTGCCTTTTGCGGGAAAACCGGCTCGGGTGCGTGCGCCCACGAGGCGCATCAAGAGATGATCGCGCGGGTCCTTCCGCACGGACACGGCCGCCGCGAACCGTTCGCGCCGCAGCCGCGCCACGAGCCGGCCCAGTTCGCCCCAACGCCATTTCCAGAGCTGGTATTTTCCGCGGAAGGCCGTCCACGGCGCGTCGTACGCGATGAATTTCACATCGGGAAAGGTGAGTGCGAGCAGCGGCTGCGCGTGCGGTTTTCCGACGAGAGTGACGTCGTAGCGCTCCACGGCCAGGCGCAGAAAGGCGGTGGCGAACGTGAGGTCGCCAAGGCCCCAGAGTTCCAGGACGAGCAGCTTGGGTTTGGCGGATGGAGCGGTCACGTGCGCGCAGGCATTTGCCCGGGCGCGCGGTTTTGGCAAAGGGATTTCGGCGACGGAGGCGCAGTCTTTTGGTGGCCAGGGACGTCAAGGACCCAAAGGACCAAAGAGACGAAGGGTCAGAGCCTCCTTCGCGCAGGTGCGCCCACGGCGCGCGCCCGATGTCCGGATCTCAGTGGAGGGCTTACAGGCCCGCGACGCTCAGAGACCCGCGACGCTCAGACCACGGTCAACGAGCTCGGGCTCCAACAGGATGGCCAGCAGCAGCGCCACCAAGATGGCCAGAACCGTCAGCAGTTCCCAACGGACGAACCACCACGGCCGCATTTCCATTTCCGCACTTATGTTCATAGTTTGAACCATAGCTTTCCTTTTTTAACCCCGCGGCGCGGGATCTACACGTCACGTCCTCGTGTATTTTATGGCGATTAGGTGAACGACGCCCATCTGTCTCCGCCGCTGGGTTTCGTGCTCCGCGACAAGGGGAAGCGGCTTTTTACGGTTGAAGACGGCAGCCAAAGCAGCTGGAAGTCGCTGCTACGGAACCTGCGGAAACTGCGGATAATTGGATTATCGCGGGGAGCCGTGCTGTTGCGTTGACAATGGCCATACCGTTTTACACCCTGCCGCCCCGACAAGACGTAGAAGAGACAGACCCCAATTAACATTCCGATGCACGCCCATTCAACCTCGCGTCGCCGTACTTTCCTCACGCTGCTCGTGGCTTTGGCCGGCAGTCTGCTGCCTTTGCGCGCGCAGGCTGGGGACACCTATAAATGGACGGTGCAGTATCTCATCGATAACAGCCAGCAGGTCTTTGGCCGCTCGCAAAAGGTGTGGCCGCGCCGGAACCGGGGCATCGCCATCTCGCCGGACGGCAAGTTTTTCTATCTCGGCTACATGCATGGCCCCAATGGGGGAGGCGAGGTGCGCAAGGTGGCGGCGGCGTTGATGGACGATTTTACGCGGGCGACTTCGCGCGCGATCGAAGGGCCGATGGGCAAGGCGATTTGCTGCGACGACAAGGGGCGCGTCTATATCGCCAATGAAGGCGAAATCCTCGTGTATGACGCGAATTTGCACACCCAGTACCTGAGCATCGACGTGGGCATGTGCGAGGGCATGTGCGTGGTGCGCGAAGGCCAGAAGCTGGTGCTTTATGTGAGCGACCGGCAGTTTGGCGCGCTGCAACGTTTCACGATCGAGGAAAACGAGGCTTCCGTCAGCAGCGCGAAGATGGAGGGGTTTAGCGATGGCAGCGGCCAGGTGACGCTGCAAAATTCCCAGAACCTGCGTGGCGTGGAAGTGGACGGCAAAGGCAACATCTGGGTGGCCGACAGTGATGAAGGCCGCGTGTATCGCATCAGCAAGGACGGCAAGACCGTTGATACCGCGGATGTGGCCAACGCGATGGACATCGGATTCGACGGTGGCCGCGCTTTTGTGACGCGCGGCAAGGATCGCGTGATTGCGGTGCTGGAGACCGATACCATGAAACTCATTGGCAATCTCTCGGTGCCGTGGGAGGAACTCGAATTGACGCCGACGGGCAACAACCGCGGCGGCATGCTGAGCGGCATCGTGGTGGTGCCGGGCAAGGGTTTCTGGGTGACGAATGAATCCGGCCAGACGGCGAATCAGCGCAGCATGTACGGCCGCGCGGACGAAAATACGGATTTTGTGGACGGCAAGCTCTACCGGGATGCTTACCTGGACGACAATGATCCGGTGCTGCGGGCGCTGGAAGTGCAGCAGTAAGGGAAGAGCGGCCGGGCGTTTTGCCTGGCGGTGAGGCTGGGGCTGAGGGAGCGAAAGCGGCTGGAAGCCGCTTCTACGGGCTGAGGTTGGTGTAGACGAAACACGGGGCGAGGGCGCCCCTGCTCCTTGATGCCAGAGCGGCGATCGCATGAAAGCGGCTGGAAGCCGCTTCTACTTTGGGAAAGTTCCCTGTAACCTCCCCTCGCTCTCTCCTCAGGAAAGGGGTGCCATGAATGCTCCCGTTTGCCCAAACTGCCTTTCACCCATCCCGCCGGACGCCCCGGGCGGGCTGTGTCCGTCGTGCGTGCTACTGGGTGCGGCGGGGCCCACGGAGGCGCCACCGACCGGGTTCGCGGGCATGGGGGCGCCCGAGATCGACAAGGTGCGCGCGGCTTTTCCGGAGCTGGAGATTCTGGCGCTCATCGGCCATGGCGGCATGGGGGTGGTGTACCGGGCGCGGCAGCCGCGGCTGGATCGGCTGGTGGCGTTGAAAATTTTGCCGCCGGCGCTGGCCACGCAGCCGGGGTTTTCGGAACGGTTCACGCGCGAGGCGCGTGCGCTGGGAAGGTTGAGCCATCCGAACATCGTGGCGGTGTACGACTTTGGGGAACGCGCGGGCATTTTCTATCTCATGATGGAATTTGTGAACGGCGTGAATCTGCGCCAGGCGATGCGCGCGGGCGTGAAGCCGGAGCAGGCGCTCTCGCTGGTGCCGCGGATTTGCGAGGCGCTGCAATTTGCGCATGACCACGGCGTGCTGCACCGCGACATCAAGCCGGAGAACATCCTGCTCGATACCGCGGGCACGCCGAAGCTGGCCGATTTCGGCATTGCCAAGCTGGCGGAGGAAGCCGGCGCGGCGCCGGGAGGCACCTTGACCCAGACCGGCGCCGCGCTCGGCACCGCCGCCTACATGGCGCCCGAGCAAATCGAGCATCCGGGCGCGGTGGATCATCGCGCGGACATCTACAGCCTCGGCGTGGTGCTCTACGAAATGCTCACCGGCGAACTGCCGCTGGGCCGCTTTGCCGTGCCGTCGGAAAAAGCGCGGGTCGCGCGCGGCGTGGATGAAGTGGTGATGCGCGCGCTGGAAAAAGAGCGCGAGCGCCGCCAGCAAAGCGCCACGGAGATGAAGACGGAAGTGGAGGATGTGCGCGCGGGCACGCCCTCGCGGAGAAGCGGCGTCCTGCCGCCGAGGAATTCGCCGCCCGGCTCCGGCCCCGGGTGGACGGGCTGGAATCCCGGCGGAGCACCGCACCACCGGCTGAATCCCCTCAGCCGCGTGTTCCTCGGGTTCACGATCCTCTGCGCCGTGTGCATCCCGCTCGCGGGCGGGTCGGCGACGGTGCGCAAATTCGTCGAGCCTTCTACGCTCGCGCTGCTCTGCCCCGTTTTTGGCGGGTTGATGGCGGCGTCGCAGATTCTCTTCGGGCGTCGCGGACCGGTGCAGCCCCGGCAGCCGCTGGGCTTTTGGAAGACGCTCGTGCTCGTGCTGCTCGCCGTGCCGGTGCTCATCATAATCGGCCTCATGGTGCCGTATCTCGCGATGCGGAGCGGCCGTACGCACACGCCACACACTATCGAAAAGCCGGCGGTGGCCGTGGTGCGGACCACGGACCAGGCCTTTGGCGCCAAGGTGGGGCCGGGAGTCATTGAAATCGCGGGCATCGCTCCGCATCCGTCCAAGGGCAAGGTCTGGCGCAAGATGGACGGCACGGTGTGGACCGGCCCGGCCTGGGTGATCCCGGATGATCGCATCCAGGCCCAGGCCGGCCAGCGGGCGTACGATTTTGTGATTCTCCGCGACGGTTTTCCCGCCGGGACGACTTTCGCGGGCTATCGGCTGACGCCGCCGGCGGAGGCAAATTCAGGCGCGCTCGTGGAGTTTGCGCCCACGCCGGGCAAGCCGTCGCCGGGCTATGATTCCATCCAGGCGCTGGTGCCGGAGAACATGAGCACCATCACGATTCGGGCGGGCGTGGCCTATGGGCCATGGCACACCGTCAGCACCACGGCGGCGAATAACTCGATTGACCAGACCGAGACCTACGGGGACCGGGATTGGAAAGTCTATCACGGCAGCATGACCGAAACGGCGGCCGGGGAAATGCTCGTGAACTACCGCTACGAGCCACCGGACGACTGGGAGGTGCGCGTGGTGGGCGTGACGGCTTCCGGGATCGAGGTGCCGAAACTTCGTCTCTCGCGAATCGATCAACAGGCGGAGTGGACTTTCCCGAAGCCGAAAGGCGAAGCCATCACGCAACTGCGGTTTCAGGTGCGGCCCATTGATTGGGTGGAGTTTCAAAACGTCGTGCTGCCGCCGGAGGACGCGGCACCCACGGTGTCCGCGTCGCCGAAGCCGGAGACGCCGCCCGGCTCCGACAGCGCCGCCGCCACGGCGCAGAAGCCGCCGTTGGCGATCGTGCATCCGCTGAAAGGACCGTATTCCGCGCAAGTGCATGCCGGAAAAATCGAGCTCCTCGGCGTGCGGGAACACGATGCGGTGGCCGATCACTGGTGGTCGATGAATGGCTCGCCCATCGTGCGCCCGCCTGCGGCGACGGCGATGCGGCCCTGGAATTTCCCGGCGGACGCGGGCAAACGGGCGTACGATCTCTTGTTTGAACGCCGTGGATTTTCGCCCGGGTCCAGCCCCACCGTTTTCCTGGCATCGGATTCGAAGGGGAATTTCGGCTCCCGCACCCTGGACTACGAAACGACGCCCGCAGACTACCCGCGCTACGAGCAAGCCATCATTTTCGTGCCGCCGGCCCAGCGCACCGGCATGGTGCGCGCCGGCATCGCCTCGGGGTCCTGGCATACGTTGTACGCCGTGCAAAACGAAACCGCGGGCACGTGGAAATGGGCGCAGCACGGCGGGCTGAACTGGAAAGTATACCAAGGTCCGCAGGTGCTGGATCCGCGGGGCGACATGGTGGTTTCGCTGCTCTATGAAACGCCGCCCGATTGGGAGACGCGCGTGACCGCCGTGGCCGAGGACGGCACGGAACTCACCGACGGTTTGCTCAGCCGCGGCAATGACAACGTCAACTGGACCTTTCACACGCACGGCAAGCTCGCGCGCGAAGTGCGCTTTCAAGTGCGCCCCATCGATTGGGTGGAGTTCCGCGACATTGCGCTCCTGCCGCCTGCCGGCGCGCCGGAGGCGCCCACCGCCGTGCCGCTGCCCGATGCCGCGTTGAAGCTGGAAGCCAAAGTGGAAACGCTTCCCGCGGCCCCCACGCCGCCCGATGCCGCGTTGAAGCTGGAGCCCAAAGCGGAGAAGCCTGTCGCGGCGCCGGAAATTCCACGTTCTCCATCGCCCGGGGTGGTGCCCGGTGCGGCCCCGCGCCAATCATTGGATGCGCTGTACGACGAAGCGATCCGCAGTGCGCGCGAAAATCTGGAGGTGGCCCGCAGACGCATGGAAGCCGGGCTTCTGGCCACCGGCGACTTCATCATTTTTGAGCGCGATCTCGCTATCGCCGAGGCGCGTGGCGATGAGGCGAAAATCGTGCAGGCGCGCCGCACGTACCTCGAGGCGCGCGAAAAAACGCTGAAGCTCCGCTTCGAATCCGGCAACGCTTCCGCCGAGGAATTGCAGGCGGTGCGGTCGGAAAAGCTCCAGTTGGAAATCGACCAGGCCAAGGCCGGAGTCGCGGCCACGCTTCAGGACGCCAAGAGTCTGCTCGCCAACGAACTCGGGGCGCCGAAGCCCGCCGACGCCGAGCGGCAAAAACTCGACGCCGAAGCGATCCGCCTCGCGCACGACAACCTGAGGAGCATGCAGGAGCGCTTTAAGGCCGGCACGGGCAGCCGCGAGGAATTGTCTGCCGCCGAGCGCGACGCCGCCATCGCCGAGGCCCGGGGTGATGCCGTGCTCATCGCCAAAGCGCGCCTCGCCTTTGCCACGGAGAACCTCACTCGGCTGCGTGAAAACTACAAAGCCGGGGTGATCTCGGGCGAGGAATTCCGCAACGGGGAGATCGAGAAAAACCGAGCGGAGATGGAGCTGTTGAAGGCGGAGAGCGCGGTGAAACGGCCATGAGCGCGCCCGTCCCCATATGAGCGAAACTTCCCACTTTGCCGTCACCCGCTGGACGCTGGTCGTACAGGCGCGGGGGGGCGATGACGCCGCGCGCGCAGCGCTGAGCGAGCTGTGCTCCGCGTATTATGCGCCGGTCGTTTCTTTTCTCCGCGCGGATGGCCGTGACGAGGATCGCGCGCGCGATCTGGCCCACGAATTTTTTGCGCGCGTCCTGGCCGGGCGCTCGCTGGGTGGCGCGGATCCCGCCCGCGGGCGCTTCCGCAGCTACCTGCTCGGGGCGGTGAAGCATTTCCTGGCGGACATGCGCGACCGCGATTTGGCCGCCCGCCGCGGCGCCGGTGCCGAGACGCTCCCGCTCGATGCGACGGGCAGCGCCGGGAGCGCGCCCGGTTTCACTCCGCCCGCACCTGCCAGGGATGACACCGCGTTCGATCGCCAGTGGGCGCTCACCGTGATCGCGCGCGCGCTGGAGGCGGTCGGCGGCGAACTGCGCGCCGCCGGGAAAGGCGCGTATTTTGAAACGCTGAAGCCCTGGCTCAGCGCCGGAGCCACGCAGCCGCAAGCCGAAGTGGCCGCGCGCCTCGGTCTCAGCGAAGGGGCGGTGAAGGTGGCCATCCACCGCCTGCGCCAGCGCTTTCGCGAAGCCGTGAAAGCGGAGATCGCGCACACGGTGCCCGCGGAGAGCGACATTGATGACGAACTGCGCCATCTCATCGCGGTGCTGGCAAAGTAGAAGCGGCGAGGGCTCGTAGAAGCGGCTTCCAGCCGCTTTTTGTATGGCGTGATGCATAGGCCCTATAAGGCCCATAGGCCCTATTGAGCGCCGTCCGCGGGCAGCGACGCCACACAAAAGCGGCTGGAAGCCGCTTCTACGGGCTATCTATCCTCCAAATACGGCGAACATCCCGTCGAGCGTGGTGACCAGGCTGGCGAGGGAATCATGGTAGCGGCCGGCGGGGAGGACGCTGAGCTGGGTGCCGGCTTCGCGGAGCATGCGGCGGCCGGAGGCGACGGCGTTTTTCAGCGCGCCGGTTTGAATGGCGCGGCCCACGAGCGTGGAGATTTTTTCGTCGTTGCCGCTGAGGATCACTTCGCAGATCTGATCGCGCTCGGTGGGCTCGCTGTTTTGCAGCAAGTAGATCACCGGGAGTGTGAGCTTGCCTTTGCGCAGGTCGCTGCCGAGCGATTTGCCGGCGGCGCGTTCCTCACCGGCGAGGTCCACCACGTCGTCGTAAATCTGGTAGGCCGTGCCGAGGCGGAGGCCGAAGGTGCGCAGCGCGGAAATCACCGCGGGCGCGGCTTCATTCAAAAACGCGCCCTGCTCGGTGGCCACGGCAAACAGCGCGCCGGTTTTCATTTCGATGATGCGGTAGTAGTCCGGCACCGAGAGTTTCAGATCGAAGCGGCGCTGCGTCTGCACGATTTCGCCGCTGCACACATCGCTCGCGGCCTCGGCCATGCGGCGCATCATCTCCGGGCTGCGCATGCCGCTGGCGAGCTTCAGGGCGTGGGCAAAGAGGCAGTCGCCGAGCAGCACGCTGAGCGCATTGCCCCACTTCGCATTCGTCGTGGGCTGGCCGCGGCGGAGCTCCGCGCTGTCGAGAATGTCGTCATGCACGAGCGTCGCGGCGTGGATCAGCTCGACGGTTACCGCGAGGTCCACGTGCTCGGTGGTAATCTGTCCGGTGGCGCCGCCGGCGAGCAGGGCGAGGGCGGGCCGGAGCCGCTTGCCGTTGCTCTCAATGGCGTAGGCCACGTAGCCCTCCACGGCGGGATCGAAAGCCCGGGCTTGCGCGCGGATTCGCTCCTCCACGGCGTAGAGCTGAGCATTGATGGGTTCGAAAGTGATCTTGAGACTGGCAGTTTTATCCACGCGATTCGTGACTTCTGTAGCAGGTGAATCGGACTTTGTGAAATTTTTCACAAGCGTAGGTTACGGGTGTGTTTTGGCGAAGTCAATCGTGTCCTGTTTTAGGGCACTTGGGAAGGAAACTCGGCGGCCTGCAACCGCTTACGCCATGGGTAGCGCACTCTCGGCGCGACAAAGTTCATCGTGCAGCTGCTGAACCATGCGAACCGTGTCGTGTGGAAGGCCCTGGCCGAGGTCCGCGACGAAGTGGCACGCGGCGTAGGCGGTGGAGGCTTGTTCGTACCGGGCGACCCAGGCCTGGCGGGCGGGCAGGGCTTCGGGCCGCAGCGGCCAGACGCCTGGGCGGGGGCGGGAGTGTTCGGTGATTCCGATGCGCCATGGTTTTGGGGTGAGGCGGGCGCGAAAGCAGCGCTGGCGGAGACACATTCGGACGTAGACGGGATCGGTACCGAGGGCGGTGAAGAAATCGGCGACGGCGGGTTCGCCGGGATCGAAGAGGCGATGCATTGCCAAAACCCGAAAACCGCTGGGCGTCCGGTAAAGCCGCAGGCGGCACTCCGGATGTTTGGCCGCGTAAGCTTCGATGCGCCGCCGGGCGTATTTTTCGATTCCACCGGCGAGAAGGGTGCGCGCGCGATGAAACCAGCCGGCAAAAATGAAGCCGAAGAAGAGGGCCACAATCGGCACGAGGATCAAGCGCCACCCGGCGCCATATTGCCACAGGAACCAGGTGGTGGGGAGGAACACGAGAATCGAAAAGATCAGAACCAGGCGCGGGGCCGGGCTTTCTGGAAAATCCACGTCGGCGAACAGCACGTCGGGGGTGTTCAGACAATGCGCGCCGTAGCTGTTGCGGGTGATGATGGTGTTTCCGTGTTCCGCGAGGATTTCTTCGCGGATGGGGACGCCTTCGGCGCCGTTGTAGGGCACCTTGAGTTCGCGGCGGTTGAGCTTTTCGCCGTGAAGGATGCGATCGAGCGCCTCGCGAACACGGGCGTCGGCGCGCGTTTGGGCATCGGCCTCGCTGGTATCCGACCAGCCGAAGCGGCGCACGGTGACCTGGCGGCCCGCCTGGCGATGCTGGACGCGGGCTTCAGCCCAAAATCGGGGAACGATCATGGTAATGAGCGAGTGGAAAGACGGCTTTCACGAGCTGGCGCTTCCATACCGCGAAAGGGCGAAATTCCACAACATCCGCGTGAGGCCGACCACGACGACGGTGCCGGAGGCGAGGGCGACGATGCCGGGCCAGGGCGATTCGAAGGGGCGCGCGAGAATTTGCGCGGGGACGTTGGAGACCCAGATGACCGGGATGAGCCAGGTGAAAATGAAACGGAACACGCCGCGGAAGACGGCCTCGGGGAAGCGGCCAATCATAAACAGATTGAAGTAGCCGCTGATGAAGCCGGCGCGGATGCTCCAAAAGCTGATGCACGAGAGCGAGAACAGCACGGCGTAGTGCACGGCCACACCGAAACCGATGGTCGCCAGCGCGAGCGCGATTTTTCCGAGGCCCGGGACGATGCCGAGTTTGATGAGCGCAAAGGTGACGATGCCGACGCTGACGAGGGCGTTGAGCAGCGAGTCGAAGCTCACCTGTTTCGTGCTGACGGCAAATTGCGCGTCGATGGGCTGCGTGAGCAGGAGATCGAGACGGCCGGTGCGGACGAGATCGGGGAGGTGCGAAAGGTTGACGTAGAAGAGGCCCTGAAAAATCTGCGAGACGATTTGGTGCGAGCCGACGAGGGCGACCACCTGCCATTTCGTCCAGCCGGCGATGGAGTCCACCTGGCCGTAGAGCACTTCGATGAAGGCCAGTTGTCCGCCAAACCACAGCAGCTCCACGAACATCCAGAGGACGAAGTTCGCCTTGAAATTCATCTCGCGGATGAGGGAGTTGCGCGCGAGGAGGGCGTAGATGGAGAGGTAGCGTCTCATGCAAAACGTTCAGCGCTCAGAACGGCGAGGCGCCCTTTGGAGTGCGGTGGCAGAGCGTAGCGGCGACACCGCTTTGGAGGAGGGGAAGGGGATTCCGAAGGGTGGCAGGAGGCCTTTCCAAATTTTGCAGACAGGACTCGATTTCGAAAGCATCTCCTCTCCGCCATCCAAAAATTCCCGCCCTGCATTCAAAGCGGTGTCGCCGCTACGCTCTGCCACCGCACTCCAAAGGGCGCCCCGCCGTTTGCGTGCGCACTGAGTAATCGACGTTGGACATGGCATCTTCATCCTCCCACGGCTTGGTATCGACGCAGCCCGGCGCGCCACATGCCGACGGCGGCGGCCCACATGAGCACCACCCAGCCGGCCTGGATGGCGAGGCCTTCGAGGAGCGCAGGGCCGGTGATGCGTTCCATGAAAACTTGCACGGGAAAATACAGCTCGTAGCTGAACGGCGCCCATTTCACAAAGCCCGCCATCCACGCGGGGAGCATGGTGAGCGGGAAGATGTGGCCGCTTAAAAAATATTCGAAGGAGAAGACGATGAAAATGATCGTGGAAATTTCCAGGATCCAAAAGGCGAGCATGGCCAGCGAGTAGGCGAGGAGGAATTGGATGAGCGCGGCCATCGCGGTGCTCGCGGCGAAGGCCAGCCACGTCAGGCCCATGGCGGGGAAGTGCAGGTGCTGGCGCAGGATGAAGAAGATGAGCGTGACGCCCGGGATGATGATCGCCGTGTAGAGCAGGCGGTAGCTGGCGTAGAGCGTGAAGCGGTAGGTGAGGTAATTGAGCGGCTTCAGCAGCAGGAAGCTGATGCGCCCGTCGCGGATGTCGGCGGCGATCTGCCATTCGTCCTCCGTGGGGGTGACGAGATTTTCCACCAGCACGGTCATGGCGAAATACATGATCAGCGCGCTGAAATCGTAGCCGGCGAGCTGCCGCGCCGGGTCCGGCCCATACATCGCGCGCCACAGGAAGATGGTGCCGATGAGCGGGACGATGCCGAAGATGGATCGCAGCACAAAATTCCACCGGTAGACAAACGTGGCCTGCATGCCGGCGGTGAAGACGCGGGTGTATTTCGCGAGGGCGGGGGTCATGGGCGGCCGAGATGAAAACGGCGAAGCGTCATTTGGAGTGCGGTGGCAGAGCGCAGCGGCGACACCGCCTTTGGAGAGGAGAGCAAAAGCGGTCGCTGTCCAAAAAGTCGTGGCGTTCTCCTCGCCACCATCCCGAAATCCCTCCCGTCATCCAAAGCGGTGTGGCGCTTCGCTTCCCACCGCACTCCAAATGGCGTCCCGCGGTTCGTCGCCTTTCTCATCCTTCCCCCTTTTTTACCAGCTCCGCGGCGAGGCGCAGGGCGGCGATGGTGCTGTCGGGGCGGGCGAGGCCGCGGCCGGCGATGCCGTAGGCGGTGCCGTGATCGGGCGAGGTGCGCGGCCAGGGGAGGCCGAGGGTGACGTTCACGCCTTCGTCGAACGCATGCAGCTTCAGCGGGATGAGGCCCTGGTCGTGATACATGCAGAGCACGCCATCGAACTCGCCGGCGACGGCGCGGCCAAAGACGGTGTCCGGCGGCACGGGTCCGACAAAGCCGGGCAGCTCGCCGAGCGCGGGAGTGATGATTTCAATTTCCTCGCGGCCGAGCGCGCCGCTTTCGCCCGCATGCGGGTTCAGGCCGGCGACCGCGATGCGGGGCGCGCGGCCCAGGCGCAGGCGCAGAAAATTTTCCAGCAGCAGGCCCACGCGGATGATCTCGGAGGCGGTGATGAGTTCCGGCACATCGCGCAGCGCCACATGCGCCGTGACCAGCGCCACGGTGAGCCGTCCGCCCGTGAGACACATCGCAAAATCTTTGACCCCCCAGCGATGCGCGAAAAATTCGGTCTGCCCGGGGAAACGAAAACCGATGTGATGGAGCTGCGATTTGCTGACCGGACCCGTGACGACCGCGCAAATCTCGCCCGCGGCGGCGAGGCGCACGGCTTCCTCCATGGCCGCGAGCGCGGCGCGCGCGGTGAGGTCGGTGGGCTGCCCGGCCACGGCGCCATGCGCGTCGCCGAGCAGGCGGTAATCAAACGCGGGATCGAGCTTGCCGCTCGCGAGCGCGGCGGCGGCGATCTCCGGGCCGATGCCCGCCGGGTCGCCCATGGTGAGGGCGATGACTTTGCGCGGCTCGCTCGTGGTATCCATGCCGCTGCAACCTGAACGCCGGAGGGCGCCTCAGTAAATCTTGAAGTACGCGTGCTTGCGCAGGCGCGCGAGCCACGACTGCTGCATCTTCTGCCGTTCCTCGGAGAGCAGGACGCGCTCGATGTCGCCGCGCACTTCCGTGAGCGCGCGCGTGGTGCCGGGCTTGTTGTCCTCCGCCAGCAGCAGGTAATAGCTGCCGTCCAGCGTGACCACGTCGCTCACCTTGCCCTTGGTGAGGCCGAAAACGGCGCGCTCCAGATCCGCATTGAGATCGCCGCGCTTGATCCAGCCCCAGTCGCCGTTGTTGTCCTGGTTGCTGTCCATGGAATAGATGCGCGCCATGTCGCCAAAATCAGCGCCGCGCACGATTTTGTCGCGGATTTCCTGGATGAGCTTGCGATTCTTTTCGGGGTCGGCGCCGGCGACAATTTTCAGCATGCGCAGCTTTACCTCGCCGCCCTGCGTCCACTCCGCCGAATGCTCGTGGTAGAAGCTCTCCACCTTGCCCGCGGGGATGATGGGCTCGCCCTTCACCTCGCGCTGCCGCATGGCCTGCACGATGACCTTCTCCTCTTCCATCTTGCGCAGCCGCTCGATGGTGTAGCCCTGCGCCGCGATGGTGCGGAGGAAGGCGGAGCGGTCGCCGCCGAATTGCTCGCGGATCACGGAGTTGATCCGGTCGTCGATGACGTGCGACGGGATGGTGGCCTTCAGCTTGCGAAATTCCTGGATGATGAGCTGGCGGTCGATGAGCTCGTTCACGGCGCGCAGGCGGATCTCCTTGATTTTGTTCTTCGCGTCTTCGCCGTGGAAATTGGCGAGGACGCTTTTTTCCAGCGCGCCGGTCATTTCGCGCACCTGGGAAAAGGTGATCACGTCGTCGTTGACCACCGCCGCCACACCGTCGAGCACCTGAGGATCGATCGCGGAGGAAATCGACATCAGCAGCACGAGCAACAACCAGAACGAGCAAAGAGACTTCACGACAGAATAGATGAGATTCCGGAGGCTAGAAAGCCTAGGACGCAAGTCAAGGCGGCAGGTAAAGTGGTTCACGCGGCCCTCCGCGTGAACCGAAGACCCAGCGCGGAGCGCCCATCTTTGAAATGAATGCGCGCTTCGCGCTTTGTTTTAGAATCACGCGGAGGGCCGCGTGAGCCACAATCGCGGCCCGGTCTCTCGACCGCGAGCCGCCGAAACCGGACGAAAAGGACCAAAGGGACGCGAGGCATGCGGCTTTCCCACAGGGCGCTCCCTTTTCGTGAAATATCTGCCGATCCAATTTTGTTTCTTTCTCGCTGTGGCCGGCGCCGCGTTTGCTGCCGACGACAAAAAGGATGCGCCGCGGCTCATGGGGGTGGCGCCGCTGGAGGTGAGCCCGGGCACGGAGGTGACGCTGAAGTTTCGCGGGCTGAAGCTCGATACCGTTACCGAGGTGCGTTTTCCCGCGCTGCCCGCGGTGAAGGTGGACGTGAAGGAAAAGAAAAAGGCCGACCTGCCGACCGGGCAGGAGGCCAAGGACGTGGGCGACACGCAGTGCGAGGCGGCGGCGAAGCTGCCCGCCGATTTGCCCGCGGGCCGGCTGGCAGTGGAAGTGGTGACGCCGGGCGGGGTGCTCGCGCGGGAGCTGCGCGTGGTGGCGGCGGACGCAATCGTGGAGGAGAAGGAGCCGAATAATGGCTTCCGCGAGGCGCAGCCCATCGTGCCGGGGAAAATTTTGCGCGGGAAAATCGAGGGCGAGAAAGACGTGGACGTGTTTGCCTTCAGCGCGGTGAAGGGGCAGCGGATGAAAATTGCGGTGCTCGCGGCGCGCGCCAATTCGATGCTGGATCCGCTGGTGACCATTTACGACGAACATGGCCGCACGCTGCTGACGGTGGATGATTCCGACAGCCGCGACCCGGAGTTCGTTTTCACCGCGCCGGCCGATGGCCGCTTCCTGCTTGCGCTGCAAGATTCCGGGGATCGCGGCGGGGCGTGGCATGCGTACGAATTGACGATCGAGGAGGTGGGGAAATGAAGGCTCGTAGCAGCGGCATCCTGCCGCTTTTCCAATACGAAAGCGCCTGGAAGGCGCTTCTACATGGCCTGCTTTTCCTTGCTGCGCTGCCCGCCTTCGCCGAGCCCGCGAGCTATTTCCGCGACGTCGCGCCGATTCTTCGTGCGAATTGCGTCTCGTGCCACAAGCCCGGCAAGACGAAGGGGCAGCTCGATGTGACCGATTACGCTGCGCTGATGAAAGGCGGCAAGCACGGCGAGACGGTGGTGCCGGGCAAGCCGAACGAAAGCGCGCTGATTGACAATGTGAGTGGCGCGGAGCCGGAGATGCCGAAGGAAGGCGAGTCACTCACGAAAGCGGAGGTGGCCGTGCTCACGCGCTGGATCGCGGAGGGGGCGAAGGACGATACGCCGGCAAAAATCTCGCATGTGCCTGCGGCGCCGCCGGTGTATCGCTCGCTTCCCGCTATCCCGGCGATGGCCTTTTCGCCGGATGGCACGCTGCTCGCGCTGGCGGGGCATCATGAAATCATCCTGCGCTCCGCCGATGGCCAGCAGGTGCTGGGGCGGCTGCTCGGCGAATCGCCGCGCCTCGAGTCGCTCGCCTTCTCGCCGGATGGCCGCCTGCTCGCGGCGTGCGGCGGCGCGGCCTCGGAGTGGGGGGAGATTCAGCTTTGGGACGTGGCGTCGCGCACGCTGGTGCGCAGCATTCGGGCGAGCGGCGATTCGGTTTTTGGCGTCTCGTTTTCTCCCGACGGCACGCGCGTGGCCGTAGGCTGTGCGGATAAGCTGGTGAAGGCGTTCGCCGTCGCCGACGGCCAGGAATTGATGCGCTGTGACAATCATCTCGACTGGGTTTTTGGCACGGCCTGGACGCTCGACGGCCAGCGTCTCGCCACCGCCAGCCGCGACAAGGCGCTAAAATTGATCGACGTGGCCACGGGACATCTCATCGACGACATCAGCCGTCCGCGCGACCCGTGGCTGGGCCTCGCCCGCAGCCCGCGCGAAAATTTGATCGCCGCCGGCACGGACACCGGCGCGGTGATGATTTACAAAATGGAGCCGCGCGGAGGGCGGCTCGCCGAGGGCGACGACAAGGAAAACAGCGTGGTGAAAGAGCTGGATCGCCTGCCCGGCTCAGTGCCCGCGCTGGCGTGGAATGCTGATGGATCCATGGTCGCCGCAGCCGGGGTCGCGGGCGAAGTGCGCCTGTGGAAAGCGGGCGATTGGAAGCGCGTATGGATCGCGAAGGAAAAACTGCCGCCGGTTTTTGCGCTCGCCTTCACGCCTGATGGCAAGCGTCTCGCCGCCGCCGGCGCCGATGGGCGGGTGCGGCTGCTGGAGACGGAAAAGGGTGAAGTGGTGGGGGCGTTTGATGCGGTGCCGGTGGAGCGTCCGTAGACGCGCCTTCCAGGCGCGTGTCTCCGCGCAGAAAGCGGCTGGAAGCCGCTTCTACTTTACTTGATTCCGCTGGCGACGGGGATGGTGTTGTTGGTCCGCAGCCAGAGTTCTACGCGGCGATTGCGCTGGCGGCCGGCTTCATCGGTGCTGGTGGCCACGGGGAGGGCGGAACCGAAGCCGGTGACCAGCGAGGCTTTCACGCCGCGCGTCTCCAGCTCGTGTGCGACGATTTGCGCGCGCTCGCGCGACATCCTCACGTTGGCCGTCTCCGGGCCCTGCTGGTCGGTGAAACCGAAGAGCATCAGGCCGCGCTGCGCGTTGGCGGACTCGGCGAGCATGGCGCAGATGCGGTCGAGATCGCGCAGCGCTTTGTTGTCGAGCGCGGCTTTGCCGGTGCGAAAGCGCAGGCTCACGCTGAGGCGCTCGGCGTGGCTGACGCTCTGCGCGTATTCGGTGGGCGCGCCCGCGGGCACGATGGGCCGTTCGAGGTCGATGGCCTGTTTCACAAAGCCCGCGTGGCTCACCACCTCCTGTCCTTCGGGCCGCAGCGCGAATTCCACGAACTTTGACACGAGCGGATTTTGCGGCGCCACCGGCGTGTAAAGATAGAGCCGGCGCGACAGGATGTAGTCCTCCGCGGCCACGGTGAAGCGCGTGGCGAAAAAGGGCTGCGTGCCTTCATCGGAAATCGCCAGCGCGCGTGCCTGCCGGATGTACGGCAGCCCGACAAAGCCGATGGCGCCAGGGTCCGCGGCCACGGCGTCGGAGAGCGCGTTGCTGTCCTCGTAGCGCGTGGCGTCGCTCTGCAGCGCGCTGGAGCCGAGCACCACGCTCTTAAATGTGTCGAAGGTGCCGGACTTCGCATCGCGCGCATGGCGGTGAATCGGCCCGGGCGTGCCGCCCACGGCGGACCAGTCATTGATCTTGCCGGAGAAAATATCGCCCACCTGCTGCTTCGTGAGGGCGCGCAACGGGTTGTCCTTGTGCACGAGAATTGCAAGGCCATCGAGCCCGAGCACGTGTTCGCAGGAAGGCGCGAGCAGATCGCCCAGGCCGGAGCGGTCGCAGAGCTGCACTTCCTCGGGCTTCACCTGGCGCGACGCGAGGCCGATGTCGCACGTGCCCGCGGCGAGATCTTCAAAGGCCGTCTGGCTTCCGTGCGCGGCAATCTCCATGGCCTGCGGCGGGCGATTGCTGAAATGTGCGACCACCGCGACGTCTTCCACGGTTTTGCCCGGCACGCGGTCCACGGCATTCGCGCCTTCGCGTTTGAAAAATTCCTCCGCCAGCATGGGCGCCAGCTTGGCGCCGATGGTGTTGGAGCCGTGCAGGCGCAGCACCACTTCCGGCGGCGGCTCGGCAGGCCTTATTGGCGCCATTGGCGCGGTCGGCGGTTCCGGTTTTTTGGAAAGGTCGGGCTTCGTCTCCGCCGCGGCCACGACTGCCGGTTTCGCTGCTGGCTCCGGCGCGGGGGTGGGAGATGACTTCGGAGACGCTGATGGTGCGGGCGCCGGCGCCGGCCCGGCAGCTCCTGCTACTTCGGGCTTTCGATCCCTCGGCCAGAGGAGCATCGCCAGGACCAGGAGCAGCAGGGCGGCGAGACCGGCCAAGGTCGGCACGAGCCAATTGCGGCCCGCGCCCGCCGGGGACGATGGCGGGCGCGGGAGCTGGCTTTTGGGCGGCAGCGGAATGGCGATGGTGCGGCGCGTGACGCTGTGAATGGCGTGCAGGTGCTGCAGTGCGAGTTGCGCGGACGCGTGCCGCATTTCCGGCTGGCGGCTGATGAGCGCCATGACCCACTGCGTGAGCTCCGGCGCGAGATCGAGCCGCAGCTCCGAGAGCGGGCGCACCTCATGCCGCAGATGCGCTTGAATCACATCGATGATGCGTTCGCCGTCGAAAGGATACTTCCCGGCGAGCGAGTAATAAAACACGCAGCCGAGCGAATAGAGATCGGTGCGGACGTCCACGGGTTCGCGGTTGAGCTGCTCGGGTGCTATGAAATGGACGGAGCCCGTCACGGATTCCTGCTTCGGGTCGGGCTTGGCCGTCGAGTCGACGAAACGCGCGATGCCGAAATCGAGAATCTTCACCTGGGAAGAGCCGCTGGGCTGGCGCGCGAGCATGATGTTCGCCGGTTTCAGATCGCGATGCAGCAGGCCGGCATGATGCGCCGCCGTGAGGCCTTCGAGCGCCTGCAATGCAAATTCACCGAATTCCTCGTCGCTGAGCGGTCCGCCGGCCTCGAGCCGCTGCTCGATGGTCTCGCCCTGCACGTATTCCATCACCACATACGGCGCCCCGTTTTCCGTGCCCATGTCGTACACCGCGACAATGTTCGCATGCCGAATAGCGGCGAGGCGCATGGCTTCCTGCCAGGTGGCGCCGCCCATGGTTTCCTCCGGCAGACCTTCAATTTTCAGCCGCTTGATGGCGACGGTGCGCTCGAGCTGCGTGTCCCAGGCGGTGCTCACTTCCCCCGTGCCGCCCTGGCCGATGACGGCGTGAAACTGGTAGCGGCTGGTCAGTTTCGATTCACTACTTGGAAAAGTCATAGCGCGTTGTGATACAGCGTGCGCCATTCCTTCGCCGACGAAGGGTTGGTAAAGGTTTGGCGCCGGGAAGCATTCGCTTTGGTGACGAGGAGGAGACGGCGCGCGCGTTGCGCGCGAACGTCCAACGTCCAACGCTGAACATCCAACATCCAATGGCGCAAGCGACGGAAGGGGGCTCCTTGTAGACGCGCCTTCCAGGCGCGTTTGAGCGGTGCAAAAGCGGCTGGAAGCCGCTTCTACGAGCGCCGCCGCCATTCGCTGGTGCGTTGAGTGTTGTCTGCGCCCCCCGCTTTCCGGCACCGTGCGCGCCGCGCGATGCAAGTGGCCATTCTCAATCCCGGCGGGCATGACCCGAACCAGCTCTTCCCCGACGGGGCAGGGCCGCGGGATGCGCGCGGGCATGCGCCGGTGAATTACCACGCGTATGCGGCGTGCACCGGCGGGGCTTTTTTGCGCGATCTCTCCGCGCTGCCGGAAGCAGTGCGAAATGTGGTGGTGTTGTTGCGGCGCGGACTTCATCCGGCGCTGCACGCCGTGCAGACCTTGGGGGAGCGCGGGGTGACGGTGGCGGTGTCGTGGAAGGAGAGCGGGCCGTTTCAGATCGCGGAGCAACTGGCCTCGTCCGCGGATCAGGAACTCTTTCGGAAAATCTGCGCCATCGCGCACGGGGCGCTGGCGAGCACGCCGGAGGCGGAATCGTTTTACCGCGAGGCCGGTGCACGGGTGGTGGAGTTTGTGCCTACGCCGTATCCGGTGGGTGATCCGCGCTGGGATTTTTCGCGGCCGCTCGCGGAGCGGGGCGGGATTTTCATCGGCACGCGTGAATGGTCCGTGCCGACCCGCCGGCATGAGCAGGCCGTGCGCGAGGCGCTGGCGCTGGGCGCACCGGTGACGGTGGTGGAAGAAGGGAAATGGCTGCGCGGCTGGAAAAACCGGCGCCGCTTGCAGGCTCTGGGCGTCGCGCCCGGGCGCATCCTGCGCCGGATGCCGTATCCGGAATATCTCGCCGCGATGGGGCGCTGCCGGATCGTGTATCAATGCGATGCCAGCGCCGTCCCCGGTCAGATCGCGGGCGATGCGCTGTTGTGCCGCATGCCCTGCGTGGGGGGCAATGGGGCCGTGGAGCGCGAAGTTTTTTCGCCTGGCTTGGCGGCGGCGGATCTGTTGCGCGACGATGCCGTGTGGCATGCGGCCGTGCAGGATTCGCAGAGCCGGGCGCAAGCGCGGGTGAGCTTTGCCGCGGTGGCGGGGCGGCTCGCGGAGTTTTTCACGCGCCTGCGTGAGGGAAGATGAAGACGAGGCGCACGAGAAAAAGCGGAGCCTTCCACGGCGCGCTCATTGCTCAGCCAAACTTCACATGAGCAAGCGTGTCTCCGCCAAGACCAAGGCCGGCAGCAGCAGCGAGCCGGCGCGCCCGGGCTGGTGGCGCTGGCTTTTTCGCTGGCTGTGGATTCTCGGCGCGTATGCGGCGACGCTGGTTTTCCTGCTCGGTCTGCCGGTGCGTTTGCTGGGGGACAGCATCGATCTCTTCGCGCCCATCTTTTACGCCACGCCGTGGGCCGTGCTCATGGTGTGCGGCTGGGTGGCCGCGTGGTTTTGGCGCGGATGGCGGAAATTGGCGCTGGGCCTGGCGGTGGCGGCGCTGCTATGCGCGGGCGGCTGGGTGTGGACCGGCTTTCGTTTTGGGTCGGAGGGGCGGGGGAAGGCGAACTTCCGCGTGGCGTTTTGGAATTGCGGGCATCCGGATTGGCGGCTGCGCGGCATCCTGCCGATGGCGGTAAGCTGGCAGGCCGACGTGGCGTGTTTCGCCGAAAGCCGCGAGGGCGCGCTCTCGCCGCGCTGGGCTGAGGCGTTTTCCACCAAGCGCGTGCAGGCGCTGGGTACGGAAATGGTGCTCGCCGGCCCAGCGGATCTGGAAATCAAAAGCGTCGGCACGCTCGGCGGCGCGGGGGAATTTCAGCTTTGCCGTGCGGTGCTGGCGGGCCGGGAAGTGTTCATCCTGCTCGTGGATTTCGATGCCTCGCCGCTTAAATCACGCGCGCCGGCGTTCAAACGGCTTACGCAACTGGTCACGGCCTACGCCGAAAAACCGCTCATCGTCCTCGGCGATTTCAACACGCCCACGGAATCCTCGTATTTCAAAGCGCTGCGCCCATGGCTCACGGATGCCTTCGATAATGCGGGCTCCGGGCTCGCCGCGACCTGGCCGATGGCGGCGCCCGTGCTCTCGCTCGATCATATTTTGGTCAACAAACACCTCCGGCTGGTGGGTTGCGAGCATCACACTTCCATCTATTCCGATCATCGCGCGGTGGTGGTGGATCTGGCGTGGCCGTAAACGAGGCGCGCAGACTCGGTTGACGATTCTCTCGCCAAGGACGCCGCGTTTTGGCAGGGACGCGGGCATGGCTCGTGTGCTTGTCCTTTTTGCTCATCCGGCGTTGCAGAAGTCCCGGGTGCATCGCGTGCTCGCGGCGGAGGCGGAGCGGGTGAAGGGGATCACGTTTCACGACTTGTACGAGTGCTATCCCGATCTGCATCTCAACGTGGAGCGCGAGCAGAAGCTGCTCGTGGATCACGACGTCGTGGTCTTTCAGCACCCGTTTTACTGGTACTCCACGCCGGCGATTTTGAAGGAATGGCAGGACCTCGTGCTGGAGTGGGGCTTTGCCTATGGCGATGGCGGCACGGCGTTGCGCGGGAAGAAACTGTTCAACGCCATCACCACGGGCGGGCCCGAGGAGGCCTATCAGCGCGACGGCTTCAATCATTACACCATTCGTGAATTGTTCGTGCCGATCGAGCAAACGACGCGTCTTTGCGGAATGGAATATCTCCCGCCTTTCGTGCTGCACGCGGTGCTGCGCATGTCGCGCCAGGACATTCACGCAGCGGCGAAAACGTACGTCGCGCTGCTGGAGGCCATCCGCGATGATGCCGTGGATTGGGCGGCGCTGCGAACGCGGCGCTATGGCAATGACGGACCCCTCCCCCTGCTGAATGAGAAAGGAGCGATGGCGTGAAAGACAACCCGCTCTTTCAGGTGTTTATTTTTCTGCTGGCGGCGGTCGTGTCGGTGCCGGTGGCGAAGCGGCTCGGGCTGGGATCGGTGCTCGGCTATTTGCTGGCGGGCATGATGATCGGGCCGGCGGCGCTGAATCTGGTTGGTTCGCCGGAGCAGATCCTCCATTTCGCGGAGTTTGGCGTGGTGATGATGCTGTTTCTCATCGGCATCGAAGTGCGGCCCGCCCTGCTGTGGCGGCTCCGCGTGCCGGTGCTGGGCATGGGTGGATTGCAGGTGGCCCTGGCGGCGGCGGCGATTTTTGGCGTGGCCCTGGTGGCGGGGCTGGCATGGAAACCGTCGCTGGCGATTGGACTCATCCTGGCGATGTCGAGCACGGCGATTGTCCTGCAATCGCTCGCCGAGCGCGGGCAGCTCAAGCTCACGTCCGGGCAGGCCTGTTTCTCGGTGCTGCTGTTTCAGGACATGTCGGTGATTCCGATTCTCGCGGTGCTGCCGCTGCTGGGCTCGGGCCAGATGGTGGTGGAGAATCACGGGTTCATCGCGCATTTGCCCGGATGGCAGCGCGCGCTGGCCACGATTGGGGCCGTGGTCGGCATTGTGGCGGCGGGGCGCATTCTGATGCGGCATGTGTTTCGGTACGTGGCGGCCACGCGGTTGCGCGAAGTTTTCACCGAACTCACGCTGTTGATGGTCGTGGCCATTGCGCTGTTGATGGATGCCGTCGGTTTATCGGCGGCCCTCGGCGCCTTTGTCGGCGGTGTGGTGCTGGCGGACAGCGATTACCGGCATCAGCTCGAGGCGGATCTGGAGCCGTTCAAAGGGCTGCTGCTCGGCTTGTTCTTCATCGCGGTCGGCGCCGGGATCGATTTCACGCTGCTCGCCGCGCACCCGGGCCGGGTCTTCGGGCTTGTGGGCCTGTTGCTGGCGGTGAAGTTCGTCGTGCAACTCGTGCTCGCGCGCCTGTTCAAAATGGATTGGGCGCAGAGCTTGTTGTTCGGGCTGGCGCTGTCGCAGGGCGGCGAATTTTGTTTCGTGCTGCTGGCGATAGCGAAAACCGTGGGCGTGCTCTCGCCGGAGATCACGAAGCCGCTGGCGGCCGTCGTGGCGATCAGCATGGCGGCCACGCCGCTGCTCTTCATCTTTTACGATCGCGTCATCCAGCGCTGGCTGTGCCCGGAGGAAAGAAAGCCGGAGCGCGAGCCGGATAAAATCCCGGACGAAGACAATCCGGTCATCCTTGCGGGGTTCGGCCGTTTCGGCCACATCGTGGGCCGCTTGCTTCGGGCCAGCGGGATTGGCTGCACGGTCCTGGAGAACGATCCGGAACAAATCGAGATGCTCGCCCGCTTCGGGCTGAAATCCTATTTTGGCGACAGCACCCGCAGCGACCTGCTCGCGGCGGCGGGCGCAGCGCGGGCCAAGGTGTTCATCTCGACCATCGCGGACTCGGAGAAATCGATCCAGCTCGTGAAAACCCTGCAGCAGGAATTTCCGCACCTGCGGATTTTCGCCCGCGCGACCAGCCGCCAGCACGCCTATGAGCTCATCCAGGCGGGCGTGGAGCACGTGTTTCGCGAGACCGTGGGCAGCGCGCTGGACCTCGGCATCGCGGCCATGCGCAAACTGGGCTTTCGCGGGGTGCAGGCGCTGCGGGCCGCGCGCATTTTCAAGGAGCTCGACGAGGCCAGCCTCTGGGACCTCGCGCGCCACGAGGGCGACGAAAAAAGCTACGTCACCCGCGCCCGCCAGCACATCGATAATCTCGAGCGCGTCCTGCAGGCGGATCGCCAGCGCGGGGTGCAGAATCCCGTGGATGAGGGCTGGGAGATTGGGGCGGACGGGGAGGGGAAATAGCGTCCGCTCGCGCGCCCCTTGGGCTATTACATCCCGCTGCGCTGCTTCAGTGCTTCCTCGTTGAGCCAGTGATTGAAATTTTCGGAGCCGATTTGGGCGCGATAGAGCTCCTGTTCCGGCGTGAAGGGGCCGGTGGGCCATGGCGGGCGCTTGCCCTTTTCCCGCGGCACCTGCGGGGAGTTGATGCTTGGAACCGCTGCGGCGGCATCATCGGCCGCGAGCTGTTCCACGGGCACTCCGGCCACGCGCGGTGCCGCCGGCGCGACAAGACCCGGATGGGAAAGAATGCCGGAGCTTGATTCCTGACTGGCGCCGGCTCCGGGCGTGTTGTTGGTGGTGGCCAGTGCGCCAAAACCGATATTGGCCGCCGCCATCGAGGGGGATTCGGTTCCCGTGCGTTCCCGTTCCGTGAGGTAACCCGCGAGCTCCGCGCGGGTGGAGACAGGCCCGACCGAAGAACTGCGCCGGCGCGCCGTGCGCAGATTTTCGGTGGAAATGCCGCTGCCATTGACGGTCACGCTGGCCGTCGCCGGCGCGGTGGCCGGCGTTCCGTCATCGGGAGTTTTCTCGTCGTCATCGCTCGCGCGGAAACTGCGCCCGATGCGCGAGGCTTGCGGCGTGCTCGGACCGGCCGCCACTTCCGAACCCGTCTCCTGCCCGGAAGCCGCAGGGGCGGAGACGGCCGCCGTATCAAGCGGGCGCTGCTCGCGGTCCACAGACGACCCGGTGAGAGCCGGGCTGCTGGTCATCCACACATAGCCACCGGCAGCGGCGGCGATGCCGGCGGCGGCGAGCAGGATGGGAAGAGGTTTCATACGATTTAAGAAGAGAGAGCCGGCGCGGGCACTGAGGGTACCCGCGCCGGCTGTGAATTCAAGTCTGCCTTCGCGCAGCGAACTGCGCTGGAGACAGGAAGTTGGTTACAGGTGCGTGATCACGCCGCCTTCGACGGCCTTGGCCACGTTCATGGTCGTCAGGAGGATGCCCGATCCGACGCCGTCCACCGTCGAGATGCGGGTGGCGACGAGGTCCGTGAAGGTCTTGCCGTTGGCATTGGTGGTGCCGAAGGTCGAGCGGTAGGAGAGCCACTCGTATTCCCAGCCCTGGTAGATGCCTTCCTGGATGAGGTTATCATTGTAGGCGGCAGGCGTGCCGTTGGCGGCGATCGGGTCGTTCCAGAACTTGACGCCGTTGAAGGTCAAGCGATGGGCGTTGTTGTTGACGATCACGTTGGTCGCCGTCGCCGTGCGGGCGTCGCTGCGGCCGAGGTAGCCGACCAATTGACCGGCGCCGAAGAGCACCTGCTGGTCCGCCGGGATGCCGGTGGTGGTGTCTGCCGTCGTCGAGCCAGGGGTGGCCAGCGCCGTGGCCACGCCGCCGCCGCTGCTGTAGCCGCCGTTGCCGATCGGGTAGGCCACGCCGAGGAGGGTCGAGGCCGGCCAGAGGAAGAAGCCGCTGATTTTCGAACCGGCGGTGCCGGCATTGCCGCCCGTCGTGGCGATCTGGATGTGCTGGACGCTGCCAAACACGCCCACGCCGGTTTCGGCGAGGCAGGAGATGCGCGTGCCCGAGTCGGCGTCGCGGCCCACCGCGTACACCGGCACCGCGACGTCACCGGGGATGCCGGTGAACTGCGAGAGCGGGGCGCCGCCCGAGAGAATGGCCTGCGCCAGAAGCGGGGTGATGTTGGTGATGGCCGAGCCGGTCGGAGGCGTCGGGGTGAGGTCCGTCGGGGCCGACTGGTTGCCCACCACCCACTCGAACGGAATCACGCCCACGCGGGTTTCCGCGAGGCTGCTGCTGGTGAAGCCGGTGGTCACCTGCTTGGCATCGGACATGGCCACGTCCGCCTGGTTCGATTCACCGAGGGTCCCGGCGAAGTCGAGCGTGTAGCTCGGAGCTGCGACGCCGGTGTCGGTGCCATTGGTCGCACCGAGGTTCGTGACCGACATCCACCCATTCAGGGTGTCGAGGTTTTGCACGATGGTCTTCACGCCGCCTGCGGAGCCCGACCAGGCGCACTTGACCGTGACCGTGCCGAAGGTGGCATGGGTGCCTTGGATGACGCACTGCGTGGAGGCCGTGCGGTTGCCACCGGTCGAGCTGTTGAAGGCCGACTTCACGTTGGCGGCGCCGCCCAGGACATTGACGATGGCGTTGACCGTGGCGGTACGGAAAGCCGTGCTGCCCGTGAAATGGAGGACGATATCAGCCTGGGCCGGAGCGAGGCTGAGGAGCGCGGCGGCGCCGGCTGCGAGGATGCTGGACGATTTCATGTTGGATGTGGTTCTAGCTGGTATTGGTGGTTTTAGGGTTGGATAGAGTTCGTGGGCGGATTTGCGGTGATGGTTGGCCCCGGCCGTGGTTGGACCGGCACGCCATCAATCGCGAAATTCACGGTATGTTCGCTTTGCAGACGGCGCGATTTGGCGCGATTTGGCGCTCCCAGCCTGCGGCGGGGTAGCGTGGCGTTCGCAAGGCGTGCTTCATGTGGTTGGTTGGTCACTCGGGACATTGGTTTGGGCGCGGCGCGCGGTTCCCAAACTCGCCACGACGGGTAAGGAAGTGCTCCTTAACCCGCAATTTGTTTACTGTAACTTGTAAGAGACGGCACTTGACGAACAGGTGAACTCAAAGTGACGCCTTGATTGCAGGGGCCCGGGATCTGGGCCGTTGGCTCCCAAGGATGACTTCCATTTCCCGGAAGGCATTTGGCCGCGCCAAATTCCTTTTCCAAAGTGGACTATCCCCGGCTCCTACGGGGCGAGGGGGACGAGAGGTGTTTCCAAATCAAACAGCTCCCCAGCGGGGTTTTCCACCACTTCCTGGGCGGCCCGGCGCCAGCTTTGACGGGAGCGCGGCCACTGGGTTTCCTCTTCCGGGCCCCACCACAAATAGCGGACGCCCAATTCCGCGGCGGCGATGCGCCAGTCGTCGGCTCCGTTCATGAGGGCGTTCAGCCGGCTCTCATGCCAGCCGGTGGGCAGGCCGTGGCTGCTGACATGGCCGGGCCAGCCCAGCACCAGCCGGCGGCCATTGAGGAGCAGCGGATGATTGTAGATCGGCGCCGCGGCGATGATTTCGGATTGCGGGATCGTGCGCACTGCCGCGCGCGCCAGGTCCAGGCGCTCCAGGCTGATGATCGGGAAGCCGTGGAATTTGCCGTCGAGGCCGCCGATGAGGCCGACGCCTCCGCTGAAAAAAAGCAGTATCAAGGCCGCGGCGCGGGGCCCGGGGCTCCAGCGGACGATGAGCAAATCCCACAGGAACGGCATCATCACGAGCACGGCCCAGATCATCACTTTCGTGTTGTCCCAGGCCCACGGCGCAAACTTCACGTTGCAGCTCAGGAAGAAAAGATAGAGCGCGGGGAAAACGAAGGCCGCAGGCCAGAGGGCGTCTTCCCAGCGGCGGGCGACGAACACAAGCAGGGCCACGAAGCCCGCGGTGACCAGCACCAAGGGCAGGGCATTGGCGGGCAGGCCCGGAAATTTCGGCACGTTTGCGCCGATGATGATGAGCACCGCGTTCAGGAGCAGGATCCCGGTGAAGACCAATCCCGCGATCCGCAGCGCGCGCAGGCCCGCGGAATGGGGATGCACCAGCGAAGCGCCGATGGAGGCCGCCGCGAGCAGGACGAGAATCACGTGCCTCCAGATGCTCCCGCCGCCGGGTCCCGTGAGCAGTTCGCTGAGCGATTGCCGTTGGTAGAAAGCCCATTGCCCGAGCAGCGGGGTGATCACGGCCAAGGCCAGGACCGTCCACCAGACCCAGCGTGCCGGGATGGGATCCCGAACCATGCCGCGCAGGAGCGTGAGCGCGAGGGCACCGGCGACAAAGGGCCACAGCCCAAAGTTTCCCAGCCAGAACGTGAGGAAGCGCCCGTAGCCACCCAGCACCGATGGCTCTCCGCCGGTGAGTTGCTTCCACACGTCGCCTTCGTCTTTCAAGGGTTCGTTCACCATCCAGCCGGGCTGCCAGCCCAGCACGTGCGGGGACGGACGCGGCGGCGGGTGGTCGACCTGCGAAATGTCGCCCCACATCGGCAGGCGCGTGGCCTGGCCCATGCCGGTGGTGAGCCAAAGCAGGACGGTGGCGGGAATCAGCGCGCAGCCCACCAGCGCCACGAGACGCCAGCGCGCCGCCGCGTGGCAGACAAAAAATGCCGCGAGGAAAAACGACAGCGCGATGAACGTGTGCACGTGAAACACGGGCATCGCCGAGTAGAGCAGCAGCTCGCCCGCAAACGGCAGCCGCCAGCCGTCTCCGGCCTTTAAAAAGCGCGTACGCCACGAGCTGAGCAGCAGCAGCCCGGCCGGCAGCGCGAAAAGAAAGCCGCGCTGGGTCACGAGCAAGGCGAGCGGCAGGCTTTTCCACGCCCAGTCGAATTTCGTGAGCCCCGCGTAGTCCTGAAAAAATGGACCGCCACCCGGTGCAAAGGCGCCGAATGCCGCCAGCCCCAGCAGGCCGCCCATGCACAAAAAGCCCATCAGCGTAAACGCGCCGCCCCAGCGCCAGAGCGCCAGCCCGGTGAGGATCGCGCCCACGAGCCCCACCCACACCAGCCCGTGCACCACGTCCACGCCCACCAGCGCGAGCAGCGCGTTGAAGAAATCCATCCCGATGGCGTAGGCCACCTTTCCGCCCGCATAGATCGGGCTGTCCGGCCAGCCGGGCGCGCCGCTGCGGAAGTTCTCGATGAACGTGAGGTGCAGCGACATGTCGCCGAGATTGTTCGGCGACAAGACGCGGAGGTCGTCGCCCTGCCGCCAGATGAGCCAGAGGAAAGCGCGGACGGCGAAGAGCGCATACAGCACCACGGGCACCCAGCCCCAGCCGCGCGGCGGCTCCAGCCGGTGCGGGTCGCGGCGTCCGCGCCACCATCCCACGAGGCCCACCAGGGCGCCGGCGCCGAGGGCGAGCGCCGCGGTATCGGGCGTCAGGCCCGGAGCGTAAAAGCTCAGTGCAATGCCGGCCAGCACCGCCACCGCGACTGCGTATAAAATCGCCGCGACGGTGTTCATTTCGTCTCCTCCTGCGGCACGCGCGGATGAAATTCCGGCTCCCGGCCGGGGAAGAAGGGCCGGAATTTTTCCGCGTCGAGGAACAGCCAGCAGGGCTCGCCGTACGCGCGCGGAAGGTACGGGATTTCAAAATACGCGCCGCGCAATCGACGGCGCACGGCCCATTCGCAGTCGTCCGGATATTCCGCCTCGGTGCCGGAGCTGCGCGGGAAAAGCAGGAACTCCGCATCGAGTTCCGCCGGCAGCGTCTCCGGGTGCTCGCAATTATCGAGAAACTCCACGTTGGGCATGCTGCCCAGTTCCCACCGCAGCGGGAAAGCTTCGCTGAGAATGTTCCCGTGCAGATAGCGATTCAGCGGATCGCGCGCGATAAGCGTGCGGAGCGGGACCAGCAGTTTTTCAATGTCGCGCGTGGTCTGCACGTAGGCGTAGTTGCCGCCATCATCGGTCGGGTTCCGAAAATTCAGCCGCCAGGAAGCAATCGCGGGTTGCGCCAGCAAGGCGGTGAGGAGCAAGCCGGACGCCGCGCGCTCCGTGGTTCCTTCGCCGAGATAGGCCGCCAGTTGATCGAACAGCCAGCCCATCACCAAAAAGAATGGCGGCAGCACCGTGATCAGGCACCACGGCGTTTTGTAGGCGATGAGCGAATAGCCCGCCAGCGAGCCGAGGCCGAAGAGCGCGAGAAAGCGCAGCGGCGTGGGAATATTTCGCGCGGGCGCAATGCTCACCAACGGCGCGGCCACGAGTCCGGCGAGCGCCGGCCACTCGTAGCGCCAGAGGAGCCGGAGGTAATACCACCATTCCTTGTGCTGGCCGTCTTCGGTGCCGGGACCGGTCGCATAGCCTTTGCGCAGCATATAGCCCCACGTCTCCATCAGGCCAAGGACGCCCCCCCAATTCATCCCAAAACCGGAGTAAAATGCGATCACCAGCCCCACGCACACCGCGGTGATTTTCCATCGGGTCGGATTCGGCGTCCGGGTGCCCGCTCCCGGCCCGTTCTCCAGCCGCTTGTGGCGCGGATTGAACAGCGCCGCCGCATCCGGCCGCTCATCGAACAGCATGCTCGAGGGCGTCGTGCGCACGAGCAGCACACAGCCCGTGGCGATCGCGGCCGCGATGGCGTGCAGCAGGTACGTTTCCTTGGTGAGCACCATTCCCGTGAGTCCCAGTCCAAAGCACCAGCGGTCGCGCGGCCTGCCGGCGGCATCGCAGAAAATTCCCAAACCGCCGTACGCCGCCACCAGCATGAAGAGCACGAGCCACATTTCATGGATCGCGTCGCGCGAGTAATAAATCATCGCCGGCGACAAGGCCATCGCTCCCGCCGCCACGGCCACGGCGCCAAAGGAAAGCCAGCGGCGAAAGGCGAACATCATCGCCACGGCCGCCGTGCCCGCCAGGACGGTGGGCATCCGCAACACCCACAGGCTGCGCCCGAACAATTGCTCCGCTGCAAACAGCACGTAAAAATGCAGCGGCCCGTGATAGTTGTCGGGGCGGTAGGCGTAAAAACCCTGCTCGCGCATTTCATCCGCAAAGGTGCCGTTCACGCCCTCGTCGTGGTGCGCGGGCCGGTAGTCCAGCATCCACACGCGGACCAGAAAAGCCGCCAGCACGATGAAGAAGGCCAGGAGACGCTCGTTGCGGGTCATGGGGAGGGGCGTCGGCAAAGCCGTTTCCGAGACACCGATCCGGTGGCCCCGAAGGACCGCGGAGCCCGAAGGGACTGGCGAGAGCGGTGTTGGAAAATCGGCATGGTTTTGACCGGGGTGGCGTGCGGCTGGTAGGCTTGGACAGATGCCTGCCAGCGGCGCGCCATTCGTTTCGCTCGTCATTCCCGCCTACCACGAGGTCCTTCGCCTGGAGGCGAGTGTACGGGCGCTGCGCGAGTACCTGGGGCACGCGCGCTGGCCGCACGAGGTAATCCTCGTCGTCGAGCAGAGCACAGACGGCACCTTGGACCTAGCGCGGCACCTGACGGCGGGGCAAGAGGAGTTTCATGTCATCGGCAACGAGGTCCGCCGGGGCAAAGGCTATGCCGTGCGCTGCGGGATGCTGCGCGCGCGGGGCGAGATCGCCTTTTTCATGGATGCCGATCTCTCCACGCCGCTGGCGGAAATCGACGCTTTTCTGTCCTGGCTCGAGGCTCATCCCGAGACGGATCTGGTGGTGGGGAACCGGCAGCATCCGCAGAGCGATATCCTCCAGCGGCAAAGCTTCATCCGCCGGTCCATGGGCCAGGCGTTCAATGTGGTGATGCGGGGCGTCACCGGGCTGCGGCTCCGCGATACGCAATGCGGCTTCAAGGCCTTTCGCCGCGCCGCGCGGGAGGCGATTTTTCCCCTGCAAACGCTGGATGGTTTCGCCTTCGACGTGGAACTGCTCCTGCTCGCCGAGCGCCTCGGCTTTCGCCTCGCGGACCTCCCGGTGCGCTGGAGCAATGCCGAGGGCAGCAAAGTGCATTTGCTGCGCGATTCCTGGCGCATGCTGCGCGATGCCTTTCGCGTGCGGAGGATCGTCGCGCGGACGCTGCGGGAACGCGGCCTTTCACAAAAAAATTAGCGAAGATTAGCGGGAATTAGCGGTTTAAAAAACGCGCGTTCTTTAACGCTAATTGGCGCTAATCTTCGCTCATTGATTTCAAATTGAGGCGCTACGCGCGGTGTTTTGAAATCACGCGGAGGGTCGCGTGAGCCACCTTCACCACTGCAAATCCTTCCGCAATGCCGCGGTGAGGACTTTGGACATCAGTTCCTGGTTTTTCACGTTGGGATGCCAGTCCGCACCCAAGCCCAGTTTTTGGTCCTGCATCGGAAACTCCAGCAGCGCGATGCCCGCCTGCCCGGCGGCTTTGCGGGACTCGACGATCTTTTCCAAATACCCGTGCAACGTGGTGCGCTGCTTCCGATCGCCCCAGTCGCCGAGCATCGGGCTGGTGGCGCAATAGACACGCGCTTTCGGATAGGCGGTGTGCAGCTTCGCGACGAACTGGCCATAGCCTTCGGTCCAGCCCTTTTCCTCCGGATTCACTTTCGCAAAATCATTCGTGCCGAGCGTGATGACGATCGCGTCGGGCACCCACTGTGCGAGGTCCCAGTGGCTGCCCGGATCCATCGGCAGCGTGCGCTCGAACAGCTCGGGGATGGTGTTGTCGGGCCACATCTTTTTGCCGGACCACGCGATGCACATCCACTCGGCGCCGGTCTCGCGCGCGGCCATGCCGCCATAGGTGAGATAGGCGTTCTCGGTTTTCGGTGTGTAGTGCTCCTCCTTCGCCGAGGCCTCGTTGCCATAGCCGCAACTGATCGAGTCACCGATGATGAGCAGCCGGCGCGAGGCCGGTTTCGGCGGCAGAATTTTTCCGCCGTCGGCGAGCTGGAAGCCGAGAAATTCCGACGTGCCGACGTGCGATTCCGTGCAGCGCACAAGGCCCACCGTGTGCTCGCCCGCGGCGAGGCCCGTGGCCACGTCGTAGGTATGCGGGCCGCTTTGCAGATCGAGCACGCTGGCCGGCTGCCCGTCCACCACCACCTGCCAGCGATTTTTGCCCGACGCATCGTTGAAGCGCGCCTTCAGCGCCGTGCCGGAAAAACGGATCTCCACCATGCTCGCGGGCCACTGGCACTTCGCGCCGGGCCCCGGTTTCTTTTCAAAACGGCCCACGTAATGAAGCTGCGGATCCTGAGCCGAAATTTCACCGGGCAGCGTTTCGGCGAACAAAGAGCCGGCGCCGAGCAGCAGCGCGGCGGAGAGGGTGCGGGAGTGGCGGGAAAAGACGGAGATCATGAGCGTGAGCCGGTAGCTCTGGCTGGCCGTCTGCGCGGAAGCGAGCCGCTTTTCGCGGAGGGTGCCAGCGCGCCACGCAATGTCGAATTGCCACGAGCTCACGATTCGCCTTCACTCCGCCAAAGCCCGCCACCCCAAAAATGCCGCGCTTCCTTTTCCTCCTCCTCTGCTGCCTGCTCCTCTCCGCCCGTGCACAGGACAACGCCCTGGGCGGCGACCTCGTCTTCGACGTGCGATTTTACATGCAACGCAACCCGGACGTGGCGCGCTTCTACGCCGGCAACGCCACGCGTGCGTACGAACACTGGATGGGGGACGGCATGCGCGAAGGGCGCGAGAGTTCGCCGGTGTTCAACGTGAAATTCTACGCGGAAAAATATCCCGACGTGGCGGCGATCGTGAAGAAGCAAGGCTACAAGGGCGCCGTGGAGCATTGGCTGCAAGTGGGCCTGCCTGAGGGACGCCAGGGCACGGAGACGTTCGATGTGAAGGTCTACCTGGAAACCATCCGCGGGCGGGTGCAGGACGTGACCTTTGAAAAAGCCGTGCATCACTACATGGCGCTGCCGCCGCCCAAACGCACGGCGTACATCAAGGCTCCCGCCGCCGCGCCCACCGCGCTGGCGCCACCGGGGAAGGATCCGGTGGTGAAGGGAAAATTTTACATGGAGGTCGATGACGTGGGCATCCTCTACGTGAATGGCGTGAAGTTGCACCGCGGCACCATCGGCCTCTCGCAATCACCGGAGGTGGAGCTCAAGGCGGGCGACCGCCTCGTGGTGCAACTGCACAACGTCGCCGCGCCGCGTTATTTCAAGCTGCTGTTTGTTTCATCGGACAAGACGCAGATGATCAATTTTCCAAACACGGTGCTCAAAGTGCTGCCCGATGCGGAAGCGACCGATTTTGATGCCGCGCAAGTCGCCGGTTCCGCGCATTACGCGCGCGAAATCAAAAGCGCGCGAAATCCGTTCCCCTTTAAAAACCAGTCGGAATTTATGTGGGGCGAGGCGGATCTCTGCGCGCTCGGCGGCGTGCTCACCCGCGAAATGTTCGTGCCGCTGAAGCTGCAGTAGGGGAAGTCCCTTAGATCACCCCGGCCTCGCGAAAACTGAAGTACGGATGCCGTCCGGCAGCGGGAGAGCCGATGATGAGATGATCAAAAAAGCTCAGGTGCATGAGCTTCGCGGCGTCGGCGATGCGGATGGTGAGGCGGCGGTCGGCCTCGCTGGGCGCGGGGTCGCCGCTGGGATGGTTGTGCACCAAAATAAACGCGTGCGCATTGTGCTGGATGGCGGGGCGCAGGATGTCCGGCGGATGCGCGAGGCATTCATTGAGCGAGCCGAGCGAGATTTCCTCGATGCGCATGAGGCGCAACTTCGTATCGAGCAACACCACGCGGAGGCTTTCCTTCCCCAGCTGCCGCATCTCGGCCCCGAGCAGCTCATAGACGAGCTGCGGCCGGTCCAGCGCCGTGCGCCCGATGCTTTCCTTGGCCAGCCGCGTGGCCAGTCCAAATGCCGCCGCGAGCTGGACCGCTTTCGCCAGCCCGAGTCCTTTGATTTTGCGAAGCTCCGGTACGCCCGCGCGCGCCAAATCGGCCAGCGAGCCGTAGCGCTGGATGAGCTGCCGCGCGAGGTCCACGGCGTTGGTCCCGGGAATGCCCGTGCGCAGCAGAATGGCGATGAGCTCGCTGTCGCTCAACGCGCCGGCACCCAGGCTGGCCAGCTTTTCGCGGGGACGCTCCTGCTCCGGCAGTTCGCGAATCTTTGGGGCGGACATGGCCGCGGAGGGTTCACGGAGCGCGCGGCAAAGGCACGCCTATTTTTTGTCGCTCCGCGATTTCCGCGCCCTCCGCGTCTTCCGTGGTAATCTAGCCGCGGAACTCGCGGGAGGCGCGGAGAACGTGGAGTGCAAAAACGAGCGCGGCATGCTTTGGTTTCAAGGCACGCGGAGGCCGCGTGAGCCACATTCGCGCCTGTCGTTCTCCTACAGATCCTCTTTCTTCACCCCCACCGGCCCCGCGGGCTTGGCTTCGGTCTTCGGCGCGGAAGCCGCTACCAGCGTATCGTTGATGTAGCGCACCGTCACGGCGCCCCCTGGTCCGCCGCCATTGCCGCCGCCGGGCCCGCCGGCGCCGCCCATTTCACACACGATGGACAGGGCGCTCTTCTCCTTGATGTTCGGGGTAAATTTCCACGTCGTTGTGGTGCTCTGCGTGGAAGGGTCAGGCGGAGCACCGCCCGGGCGGTTTTTGGGGCCTTTCGGGCCGGCTTTGCGATCGCTGGTCGCCGGGCCATATTTGGCCACGAGATTGGTGCGGAATTCCTTATAGAGCGCGGGGGCGTCCCCCTCGTTTTTCAAAATCACCACGGCCGACGCGAACTTCCGGTCGGGGAATTCCAGCACCCACTTCGCCACGGGCTTGCCCGCAAATTCGCCGCCGGTGAGCTCGAATTTGTAATCGTCCGTCTCCTCGGGAAACTTAATGCCCGGCCGCGCCTGCAGGATCCGCTTGGCCTCCTCTGGGGAAGCCCCCCAGTTGATATTAAGAAAACCTTTGGGGCGGTCTGCCGCCAGGGCAAAAGTGGAGAACAGGAGCAGGGACAGGAACAGACGATTCATTGGATGATGATGCAGAGATGTCGTGGGGCGAGGATAAGCAAAGGCAACGCTCCGGTGGAGTCAAATCCTTGTGAGGCGTGGATGTTGGGTGTGGCGTGCAGAGGGTGGCGGGTGACGAATGGCGCGGCGGCCCGCGGAATCGCCGGCGCGAGAGGAGAGAGCTCAAGGGCGCACAGGACCTTATGGCTCCGCTTGGCGGGCACCACGGCACTCGCCACCCGCCACTCGTCACGATTGATGTTACATTCCTGTAACGCCACGGAAGATGCTTGTGCGCGGGAATTGCCAACGCGTTACTCGCCGGCCTCATGACGGTCAAAACCGCCCGCAAAGCCGAGAAAGGCGGCAGGGTTCAGAAATTTCTCAAAGCAACGCACGACTTGGTTTTCCGCCATGTCCACGGTAGCTCGCTGATTTACAACGCCTGCTGGGAAGACCCGCGCATCGACCGTGAGTTGATGGCGCTCGATGGCCACAGCAAGGTGGTGATGATCACCAGCGCGGGCTGCAACGCGCTCGATTACCTGCTCGACGGCCCGGCGGAGATCCACGCCATCGACGTGAACTACCGGCAGAACTCGCTGCTGGAGCTGAAGCAGGCCATGATTCGCGACGGCCATTTCGGCGATCTTTTCCAGTTTTTCGGCATCGGTTCGCACGAAAACTACAAGGCCGTGTACCACCGCGTGCGGCGGCATCTCTCCGACGTGGCGCGCGGCTACTGGGACAAAAAGATTTCCTATTTTGAACCGGGCGGGCTGAAGAAATCGTTTTACTATCGTGGCGCCGCGGGCACGGCGGCGTGGCTCCTCGGCGGCGCGCTTTTCTCCGTGAAGGCGAATGCGCGCAACCTCGCGCTGTGCATGCTCGATGCAGCCACGCTGGAAGAGCAGCGCGAAGCCTACCATCTGCTGGAGCCGAAAATCTGGGGCCGCCTCGCGAGCTGGCTCGTGCGGCAAAATGTGGTGATGACGCTGCTTGGCGTGCCGCGCCCGCAGATTCGCCTTATCAAAGAGAGCTACCCCGGCGGGCTGACCGCATTCGTCAAAGACAAGCTGCGCCATGTGATGGCGGAGATTCCCGTGGTGGATAACTATTTCTGGCGCGTGTATGTCACCGGCTCCTACACGCTGGCGTGCTGCCCGAATTATCTGCGGAAAGAAAACCAGCCCGTGCTCGCGGAGCGCATCGGCCGCGTCCATCCGCACACCAGCACGGTGTCGAATTTTTTGAAGGAGCATCCCGGCGAATACACGCACTACGTGCTGCTCGACCACCAGGACTGGCTCGCCTGGCACGACCCCGAGGCGCTGCTGGAAGAGTGGGAGCTCATCCTCGCCAACAGCCGCCGCGGCACGAAAATCCTGCTGCGCTCGGCCGGCATGGATCTCAGCTTCGTGCCCGAGGAAGTGCGCTCGCGCCTGCGCTTCTACCCCGAGCGGACCGATGCGCTGCACCCGAAGGATCGCGTGGGCACCTACGGTAGCACGCACTTTGCGGAAGTGGTCTAATTTCGTAGCTGCGACCGGCTGGTCGCAGACGGCAAACTCCTGCCTGCCGCTACGCACTAGCAGCCCAAATCTCACCACTTTGCATGACCGCTAAATCCGGCACCGCCATCGAGCGCTACTACAATTTCCACTCGCGCATCTACGACGCCACGCGGTGGACCTTTCTGTTTGGCCGCACGGCCATCCTGCGCAAGGCCGTGGCCGCGGGCGCGCAGCCCAAGCGCATCCTGGAGGTCGGCTGCGGCACTGGCAAAAATCTCGTGAACCTCTGCCGGCACTTTCCGCAGGCCTCCGTTTCCGGTCTCGATCTCTCGGAGGCCATGCTCGGCGTCGCGCGCCGCAAAGTGCAGCGCTGGGGCGATCGCGTGCAGCTCATCCAGCGCGCCTACGACGCGCCCATTTCGGCAGGGGAACCGTATGATCTGATCCTCTGCTCCTACGCGCTCACGATGTTCAATCCCGGCTTCGAAACCGCCATCGAAGCCGCGCACGCGGATCTCGCTCCCGGCGGCCACATCGCCGTCGTCGATTTCCACGATACGCGCTTCCGGTGGTTCGAGCGCTGGATGGGCGTGAACCACGTCCGCATGCAAGCGCAACTCCAGCCCAAGCTGCGCGCGCACTTCACCCCGGTGGTGGATCAAGTCTCCCGCGCCTACCTCGGCGTCTGGCGATACCTATTCTTCGTCGGGAAAAAGTAACACTTGTCGGGAGAGTCCCGGGAGCGCCGCCATTCTGGCGGCCTCGTAGTTCAAGCGCGAAGCGCCAGATCAAATTTCTCCTCGCGCGCCTCGAAAAGCATTTGCTCTGGCGCTGCGCGCTTTGCTCCACGAAGCCGCCGAAACGGCGGCGCTCCCAGGACCGTCCCGGCGCTTCGCTCGCACCATCAGATACTCGATCCTCTGCTACCTCTGCCGCGGCGGCGGACCAGACCGCGTCCCTCTCGGAGGAGGTGGCGGCGGTTGCTGCTCCCGCTGCACTTGCACCGCCGTGGCGCGTCCGCTCGGCGGCGGAGGAGGTGGTGGCGGCGGCGGGCCTCCTCCAAACTGTTGGTCACCGGGCGGAGGCGGCGGTGGCGTCTGGGCGTTGCCCTCGCCCTGGCGCCGTGGTGGTGGCGGAGGCTGATGGCGATCGCGCGGCACAAGCTGCCCGCGTTCCATGGCCTGCTGCTGCGCATGCTCGGCCCGCATGATTTTTCCTTCCGACGGCAGCCGCAAGCGAAAGCCCTGGACGAGCCGCGCCCGCTGCACTTCATCGCGCAGCCGGAAATCCATCACCGCGCTGCAACGGCGCGCTTCCACGATAATCATCTGGCCCGCGCGCAGCGTGTGTTTCTCGCCAGTGGAGGTGATCACGCGCCCGGTGCCTTCGACGAGTAACACTTTCATGGCGCCCGTGGGCGTGGCCGCCACGATGATGGTGGTGCCGAGCACCGCAGCCGAGGCCGCCTGCGTCCGGATGGCGCCGCCGCCTTTGCCCGAGGGCGATTGAAAAAGGATCGCCCCCTGCCGCAGCTCCAGCTCCCGCGAGTGTGGAGAGAAGGAGAAGATCGTATTCGCGCCCACGCGGGTCACTGTGTGGTCATCGGCCATCATCTCCGCGCGCGAATCGGCGCCGGTGCGAAGGACGTCCGGCGCCACGAAGAGCCCGTGCTCATGCGCGGGCCGCGTTTGGTGGGTGACGGAATCGATGATGGAAACGCGGTTCACCACTTCGGTGAAAGTGGAGCGATCGAGCGTCGCGCCAGGCAAGCACGGGAGCGCGCAAAACCAGGCCGCAAGCAACACGGGTGGGAAGGGAATTCGTGGCATGAAGCACCGCGAGAAAAGCGAACCCGGCCGCTCAAGGCAAGCGCGGGCCGTTTGGCAAGTCTTCCATGGGATCGATCGGCTCCTGGGCCCCACCAAAATCCTTCCCACCCCGCGCCGCGCCCCCTAGATCGTCCGCGTGAGCTACACGGTTTTCGCACGCAAGTATCGCCCCCAAAAGTTCGACGATGTCCTCGGCCAGGAGCACATCACGCGGACGCTGCGCAATGCCATCGAGCAAAACCGCATCGCGCATGCGTATATTTTCGTGGGCCCGCGCGGCACGGGCAAAACTTCCACCGCGCGCATCTTTGCCATGGCGCTGAATTGCAAAGGCGGGCCCAAGGCGGACTTCGATCCGGACGACGAAATCTGCCAGGAGATCCAGCAGGGGCGTTCGCTCGACGTCATCGAGATCGACGGCGCCAGCAACAACGGCGTGGAACAGGTGCGCGAGCTGCGGGAAAATGTGCGGTTCGCCCCGGCGCGCGGACGGTACAAAATTTACATCATCGACGAGGTGCACATGCTCAGCACGGCGGCCTTCAACGCGCTGCTGAAGACATTGGAGGAGCCGCCGGCGCATGCGAAATTTTTGATGGCCACCACCGACGTGCAGAAGGTGCTGCCCACGATTCTCAGCCGCTGCCAGCGGTTCGATCTGCGCCGCATTCCCACCGCCACCATCGCGCGGCACCTGCTGTGGATTGCGGGGCAGGAGGGCTTCACGCTCGCGCCCGCCGCCGCCGAGGCCGTGGCCCGCGGCGCCGAGGGCGGGCTGCGCGATGCGGAATCGATGCTCGATCAACTTGTGGCTTTTTGCGGCAGCGACATCGGTGAGGAAGACGTGCTGAATATCTTCGGCTTCACCGCCTGGCAGTCCGTGAGCGATCTGTGCGCCGCGCTCCTTGGTGCCGATGCCTCCACCGCCCTGCGCGCCGTGCAGGGCCACGCCGAGGCGGGCAAAGACCTCACCCGCCTCCTCGCCGATCTCATCGCGCACCTGCGCAATCTGCTCGTGCTGAAAGCCGATCCCGAGGGACTCGGCGACGATGTGATGCCCGAGACGATGGAAGTGCTGCGCGTCCAGGCCGAGCTGGTCTCCACGGATAAACTGCTCGATCTCATCGAGCAATTCGCCGCCGCCGAGGGCCGCATGAAATGGGCCGCGAACAAGAAGATGCATTTCGAAGTGGCCGTCATCCGCGCCATCCAGACCTTGCAAAGCGCCACGCTCGGCGAAGTGCTCGAGACCCTCACCGCCCTGCGCGGCGGCCAGCCCCCGCCGCCCGTGCAGCCGCCGAAGCCGCCCGCCGCACCCAAACCGGCGGCGAAGCCCCCCGAGGTCAAAGCCAAGCCCGCTCCCAAAGCCGAGGCGCCGCCCGCAGCCGCGGCCGTGAAGCCGCAGACGGCGCCAGCACCCGAGCCCGCCAAACCGGCCCCCGAAAAAGCTCCAAAACCAGCGCCTGCCAAAGCCCAGGAGGAGCCTTCTCTCCGCAGTCTCCCGACTCCCGAGCCACCCGCCCCCGCGCCCGAAAAATCCGCTGAGCCCCCGCCCAAGCCCGCCAAGCCCGCCGCCGCCGCGGCCATGGAGCCTGTGGAATTTTGGGCCCGCTTCATCGAGGCCATCCGCCGCGACCGCAAACTCATCTCCGCATGGGCCGAGGCGGGCGCGCTGCTCGGCCTGGAAGGCAGCACGGTCACCATCGGCTTCCCGCCCAACCAAAGCTTCTCCAAAGATTTCCTCGAGGGCGGCCACCTCGATTTCCTTGCCGACAAAGCCGAAGAAATCCTGGGCCGCAAAGCCAAAGTGCGCCTGGAGATGCGCGAAGGGCTCGTCGTCGCTCCGCCGCCGCCACCGCCCACCCCGCGCGATCCCATGGAAGCGTACAAGGACGACCCGCTCATCCGCAAAGCGCTGGAAATCTTCCGCGCCGAGATCGCGCAGGAGTAAAGGCGCCCGCTTTTCCTCAAGGAGCCGGGGCGCCATCTGGACTGCGGCGGCATGACGCGCGCGGTATGGCCGCCTGCTCAAAGACCATTGTTTCTGGGAAACAGTGCCCCGCCAGGTGGAAGCCTTTCCGGCCTTCTGCGTCTTCCCTCCCGCGCAGCAAGCTGCGCCCTCCAGAGCGGCGTCATGCCGCCGCACTCCAGATCCCGCCCTGCACGATTCAGCATCTCCTCAGTTCCCTGCAAATCACGAAGCCCCGCAACACCCCATGGACATTTTCGCACGATCCGCGCATGTTGTCGGAAGCCCTTCCTTCCACCATGGCCGCCAACATCGAAGTTAAAGCCCGCGCCCAGGATTGGGACCGCCTGCACGCCGCGGCGAAGGAACTCGCGGACACCTCCGCCGGCGAAGTGCTCGAGCAACTTGACACCTTTTTTCTCGTTCCCGCCGGCCGCCTGAAACTGCGGCAACTGGCTCCCGACCGCGGCGAACTGATCTTCTACCAGCGCCCCGATGAACCCGGGCCAAAGCTCAGCGACTACACCATCACGGTCACCAGTTGCCCCAGCTCCCTGCGCGATACCCTCGCCCAGGCGCTGGGCGTATGCGGCGAGGTGCGCAAACGGCGCTGGGTTTTCCTCTCTTCGCGCTATGGCGGACACACGCGCATCCATCTCGATGAAGTGAAAGGCCTCGGCCAGTATCTCGAACTGGAGGTCGTCCTGCAGCCCGGCCAGCTCCCCGAGGATGGCGAACGCATCGCCGCCAAGTTCCGCGCGGCGCTGGACATTCGCGAGGAAGACCTGATTGATTGTGCCTACGTGGACCTGCTCACCGCGCACAGCGGCGGCGGGCTCTAGGTTCCGTTCCATTTTTACCTAGGAAAAAACACCTACACCCATCCGAAACATGAATATTCAAAAGATGATGAAGCAGGCGCAGCAGATGCAGGAGAAAATGCAGCGCGCCCAGGAGGAGCTTTCGCAACGCGAGGTCGAGGCCACCGCGGGTGGCGGCAAAATCACGGTGAAAGCCAACGCCGCCGGCGACGTGCTTTCCATCAAGATCAGCAAGGACGTGGTGGACCCCAATGATGTGGAGATGCTTGAAGACCTGGTGCTCTCGGGCGTGCAAAAGGCCATCGAGGAAGGCCGCGCCCTCATGCAGGCCGAAATGGGAAAAATCACCGGGGGCATGGGTCTGCCTCCCGGGATGGGATTTTAGGGCGATCCGTGGCGGTTGAAGCTGCGGCGAAGGAGGCCGCCGAGAAGACCCATGGGTCCTATCGGGCCTATATGAGTCCCTAGTTTTGGGGCGTGGCTCGCCCATCCCTTTAGGTGCCTTAAAGGCCGTGGCCTGCGTGATGCTAGTATACCCTTCAGCAAATATGCATGCCACCCGCCAAACGATAAGCGCCGCTTCGGACGGGCGCCGGCTGCCCAGAATACCCGGCTCCCCGATGCCGTGTAACCCACTCGCCATGAGCGACCACCGCCGGACGGTGTTAATTCCATTTGTCACGCGGGAGTTCGGCCCCTTTAATCCGCCGCAAATGACGCTCCCTGCTTTCCTGCGCCTGTTCGCCCTCGTCGCCGCGGCGATGCTGTGCGCCTGCGTCAGCACCCAGCAGCAGGTGGCGTCGAAGCCAACGGGCACCCTCACTCAGAGAGAGCAGCCCAAGGCCGGTCTGGCAACCAAGCCGGGCGAAGCCATTACCAAGTCGGCCCAGAAGCGCATGTATGTGCGCACCACCGCCTACCACCACAGCGAGCCCGGCGGGCGTGTCACCGCCGTCGGCGGCTACCTGCGCCCCGTGCACAGCGCGGCGGCGGACTGGAGCTGGCTGCCGGCAGGCACGAAATTCCGCATCGTGGAGACGGGCGAGGAATACGTGGTGGAGGACTATGGGAGCGCGCTGATTGGGAAGTTCACCATCGACCTTTATAAATCGACGCGCTCGGCCATGAATGCCTGGGGAGTGCGTTATGTGCATATCGAGATTACCGAGATGGGCAGCTATCCGGTGAGCCTGGCCGTATTGGCGCCCCGGCAGAAATACGCGCATGTCCGCGCCATGGTGGCCGGCCTGAAAAAGCGCCTCCTGTAGTGGCTGCATCCGCCCGGTCCATTACTCTCCGCTTGTTGCTCGAATGGGAGCGCAAGCGCCCGCATGCCGATGACCTGCTGCACGAGACGCTCGATGGCACGACCATGGATTCGCGCGATCGCGGGCTGGTGATGGAGCTTTTCTACGGCGCCCTGCGGCAGCTCTCGGCGCTGGATTTTCTCATCGGGCGGCTGCGCGAGGGGAATCTCGATGCGGAAACGCGCGCCGTGCTGCGGCTCGGGCTGTATCAGCTCTTTCACACGCGCATCCCGGTCTTCGCCGCGGTGAAGGAAACGGTGTCGCTGGCGCGGCGCTCGGGCGGGCTCGTGAATGCCGTGCTGCGCCGGGCGGATCGTGAACGTGCAGCCTTGCAGGCGGCACTGGAGGCGGCGCCGGCCGCGGTGCGCTGGAGCCATCCGGATTTTTTGCTGGAGAAATGGGAGACGTCCTTTGGCGCGGAGGCCACCCGCGCGCTGGCGGCATGGGATAATTCGCCCGCGCCGGTGATCGTGCGGGCGAACACCCTGCGCACGAGTGTGGAGGAATTGCACGCCGCGCTGCCCGAGGCGGAGCGGCATCCGTTTCATCCGCTGGCGCTCATCGTCCCGCGCCTGCCGCCCGAATGGCTGGCGCAGGGCCTCTGCTATGCGCAGGACCCCAGCACGCTGGCGGCCGGCGACGCTCTTGCGCCGCAGCCGGGCGAGGTGGTGCTCGACGCCTGCGCCGCGCCCGGTGGCAAGACCACGTATCTCGCCGCGCTCATGCGCAATGAGGGGCGCATCGTGGCCTGCGACTTGTGGGAAAGCCGCGTCGCCCGCTTGCGCGACAACTGCCGCCGTCTCGGGGCCACCATCGCGGAGCCCATGGTGCTGGATACGATGAAGGAATCGCCCGCGCTCGCGCCGGCGTCTTTCGACCGCATCCTCATCGATGCGCCGTGCAGCAACACCGGCGTCATCCGCCGCCGCGTGGATGTGCGCTGGCGGCTCACGGAGGAGGATTTCATCCGGATGCCCGAGCAACAGCTCGCGCTGCTGCGGAGATGCGCCACCCTGCTGAAGCCGGGCGGGACGCTGGTATATTCCACGTGCTCCCTCGAACCCGAGGAGAATGAGCAGGTGGCGGCCGAGGCGGAGAAAGTTTCCGGGCTGCGGCTGCGTTCCATGCGCCACGTCCGCCCGTGGATGGATCAGGTGGATGGCGCCTTCGTGGCGGTGTTTGGCATGTAGAAGCGGCATCCTGCCGCTTTCGTGAGGGCGATCGGTGCCAGGGGAAAGCGCCTGGAAGGCGCTTCTACGAGCGATGGACGCCGCGGCGCGCGTATGCTTCCCTCCGCGCGCCCAATGAATTCCCTGCAAATTGGCTTCATCCTCGCGACGTTTGTCGTGCCGGTGCTGTGCTGGCTCCTGGTGCGGCGCACGCCACCGGGGCCGATTCCGCGTGGCGGGGTGGATTGGTTTTTCGCCGTGGTACTGGTGGGGGCGTATGGGACGGCGACGTATTTGCAGGCGGCCGGCATGCGGCTGCGCATCGATGGGCATCTGCCGATGCAGCTTTGCGATTGGGCGGCGGTGGCCACGGTGATTGCGCTGCTCGTGCGATCGCAGGGGGCGTTTGAGCTGGCGTACTGCTGGGGGCTGGCGGGGACGTTTCAGGCGCTGCTCACGCCGGCGGTGGCGGTGGATGGCGGGATTCGCGTGTGGTGTTTTCTGATGGTGCACAGTTCCATTCCGGCAGCGGTGATTTGGCTGTTGCTCGCGGGGCGTCGGCCTTCGCGGGCGGCGTGGGTGCATGTGGCGTGGTGGAGCCAGTTGTATTTTGTCACGGCCATCCTGGTGAATTGGTGGAGTGGGGCGAATTATGGTTTCCTGGCGCGGCGGCCGGAGCGGCCTTCGCTGCTCGACAAGTTTCCGGATCCGCCCGGGGGTTGGGCTTACACGCTGTCGGTCGATGCTTTTGCGATGCTGCTGTTCGCGCTGATGCTGCTGCCGTGGCATGCGCGGCGGCGGCGGAATGGCGGTACGGCGGAACCGGCGGGGGATCTGCAAAGGTAGGGACGGCGCGCCGCCGCCGGCCCTGATCTTTTGAGCCACCCGAGAAGTGTGGGACGCCGACGGCGCGGCGTCCCTACCTGCGCGCTTACTTCTTCTGCCCGCGCCAGGCGAGTTCGGGGTCCCAGTCGGGTTCGTCCCACCAGGGTTTTTCGCTGAGGACGTAGGCGCCGACGGTGTCGAGGGTGATGACCGGGTTGGCCAGAATTTCGCCGACGAGTTTGCTGATGATTTCCTCCAGCTTGGCCTCGGCTTTGGACTGCGCGGCGGAGTCGATGCCGGCTTGCTGGCGCGCTTTGAGGCGGGTGCGGAGCATGGTGAAATGCTCGTTGGCCTGCTGGTGGGCGCGCTCGCGGGCGGCGGTGAAATCGGGCGCCTTCTTCGCGGCTTGCAGGGCGCGCTTGGAGGCGGTCTGGCAGAACTTGCGCCAGTCGGCCTCGCCGAATTTTTCGCGGAGATGGGCGGCGCGTTCTTTGCCGAGGTTGCGATCCATCTTGTAGTGGTAGGGGCGCGAGCAGGCCTCGATGAACTTGGCCGAGGGATCGTTGCCGGCGTCGTCGCACCAGAATTCGATGAGCAGCTCCGGAAACCAACTGCGCACCAGGCGCAGCAGGCCGCCGCGGCGGATGGAATCCCACTCGATTTCAGCGAGCGCCTTTTCCACGGGGCGCAGGTCCATGCCCACGCGCACCAGCGAGCGGAAGATGAGCTTCGGCGTTTTGATGCCGGGCACGCTGCGCCACATGGCCCAGGCGCGGCCGCGGTCGTCCCACGCGAGGAGCTCGCGGCAGCCATCGACGGCGGGATGCCCGGGGCGGAGGAAATCGAGCGCGAGGTCCTCGATGGTTACGCTGCGGTGCACGGTGAATTTCGTGGCGAACATGCCGGCGAGCGCGTCGAGTTTGTCCGCGGGGATGAGCGGATTCGTGTCGCGCTTCATGCGGAACATGAAGGAATTCGTCTCCTCGTCCCAGCGCTCCTCGAGCCCGAGATTCGAACGCAGATAGGCGCTGAAGGCCGTGCCGAAGGACTCGGCGGCGGCATCGGCGGCGGCGAGGTCGCGGGTGAGCGGGCTGTCGGGCGAGAGGCTGTGCATGCCGTCGATGACGTCCTGCTCCTCGATGCTGGCGCGTTCCTTGTTTACGGCCTCGGCGAGCTTGGGAATCTCATCGATCAGCGCCTGCGGGCCGCCCTGGAAAGCGGTCTCGCGCAGGCGCGGGAGCTCGGCGTCCACGAGATGCTGGAGATCGGAAATGCTGGCGCGGTAGAGGCCGAAGCCCTCGGCGAGCACGCGGCGCCAGGTTTCGTCGAGCACGAGCGTATCGTCCTCGCCGGTGGTGAAGACGATGCAGGGGATGGCGCCGGTGCGGTCGATGCGATCGAGCCGCCCGAGGCGCTGCTCCAGCCGCATGGGCGACCACGGCAGATCGTGAAAGAACACCGCGCGCGCAAATTGCAGGTTGAAGCCTTCCTCGCCGGTGGCGTCGGTGACGAGCACGCGGGCGTGCGGGTCGCCGGCGAAATCGGAAAACAGATCGCCCACCTGCTCACCCATCTTGCCCGAGGCCGCCACCTTCACGCCCGTGGCGGAGAAGAGCGGGTGCAGGCGCTTGGCGAAATCCGCGCACAGGCGCGGCGTGGGACAAAAGACCACGTATTTGCCACTCGGCCCATCCTTCGCGGCGCGGCGGCGGAGCGACTCGGCCATGAGATCGAGCCACGCCTCGGCCATCTGCCAGCCGGCTTTTTCGTCGACGAGCTTGGCGAGGAGCTTCTCCTCTTCCGCGGTGGCTTTCGTGGTTTTCACCACTTCCTTCACGACTTCGCCGAGCTTCTCCGGCTCACCCGCGATCGTCTCCGCGAGGCGGATGTAGGCCGTGGCGCCGCCCGGGGCGGAGCGTCCGGCGGCTTCCTCGCGCCAGTCCTCCAGAGCGGTCCAGAACTCCGCATGCGGCTCTTCATCGAGCGCGATTTCCACGGTTTCCTGCACGTCGCGCACGAAACGCTTTTGCGTGCCCGCGAGCCAGCGGCGGCGGGTGCGCAGCATGCGGCGATGGATGCGGTAGGTCTCGCTGATGTGCAGGTGCAGCTCGTGCTGCACGGTCTTCGCGTCGGCGCCGGGCTTGGCGAGAGCGGCGACGAGTTCTTTCACCGTCTCGTCGCCGGGCAGCAGCGAGGCGAGCTTGCCGGCGTGGAGTTTCACCAGCGCGGGCACGGTGGCGCTGCGCAGCGCGAGAAAGGCGCGGCCCAGCTCCACACGGCGGTGGGTGCGCTCCTTGAAGGCGTCCAGCTTGTCGAGCGCGTAGTTCTCGGGGTCGAGCAGCTCCAGCAGGGCGAGGAGGTCGGCGTCGTGATGCAGCACTGGTGTCGCCGAGAGGAGCAGCAGATGGCGCGCGGCGTGCGCGAGCTGGCGTGCGTTTTTGGTGCGCGGCGATTCCTTCATGCCATGCAGCGCCACCACGCGATGCGCTTCGTCGATCACCAGCACGTCCCACGGCTCGACGAGCAGCTCCTCATCCTTCACCAGCGCGCTGTGCTCGAAGAGCTCCACGTCATCGAGCCCGAAGCGGCTGTCGAGCTCCTCGCGCCATTGCCGCGTGAGCGCATCGGGCGCCACCACGGCGATGCGGGCATCGGGCGCATCGAGCCGGATCTGCCGCAGAATGATGCCGGCCTCGATCGTCTTGCCGAGGCCCACTTCGTCGGCGAGCAGGTAGCGGATGACCGGGTCGCGCAGCACGCGCGACGAAATCTCCGCCTGATGTTGCAAAATTTCCACCTTCGCCGAAAGCAGCGCGGGCAGGCCGTGGGCGAACTGGTTTTGCCGGAGCAGCTCGCGGAGGAGATCGGATCGCTGCTGGAAGAAAAACGGCGTCTCCTGCGCGAGTTCCGCCAGGACCACGGCCGGATCATCGCCCGGCAGATAGGAGCGCACCTTGAAATCGCCCTCGCTCATTTCCGTCAGCGCCGCGGCGCCGGGGAAGTGCACGAGATACGTACGCATGCCGCCGGTGAGCTGCTTGGGTGCGATGATGCGTCCGTAGCGCACCACGCCATCCTGCTGGTGAAACACGCGGGTCTGTGCCGGGAGCGGCGCGTGGGCGAGGGTCTCGGTGGGTACTTCCACTTCCACGCCATTCACGGTGTCGGTGGAAAAGCGGAGCTTCACCTTGCCGCCGGAGGCGCTGAGAATTTCCGCGAAGCCCGCCGCAGCCCGCGCGCGCAGCACGACTTTCGCCCCGGGCTGCGCCTTGAATTTCGGCATGGGCGCGCTGGCGAGCTCGGCGACGTCGGCGATGGTCTCGGGCTTCGCCGCCGACGGCGGTGGAGCGCTGGCCTTGGGCGCGGTCTTGGCCTTGGCTTTCGGCGACGCTTTCTTGGCAGCAGCCGGTTTTTTAGCCGCGGCTTTCGCAGGCTTCTTTGGTGAGGGCATAGGAGGGCGCAGTGAGAAGTACGAAACGGTTTAGCGACATTGGAGAAGGGAGGCTATGGGAAAAGCACGGGACCCGTTGAGTGGCCTGGGAAATGAGACCGGGATGACGCGAAAAGGGGAATCGCCGGATGCGTTGGGTTTCTAGGGGTAGAGACCGCTTTTGACCGCCTTTTTTCGCGTATTTTTTTGAAGGCGCGATGGGAGTATTTTCGCGGGGAATCCAGCGAGCGGACCATCGGCGGGGGAGTGCTGACCTCATTGGTGTAATGCGGGGATTATCTCACTTTGCGGGGAGGTTGGGAAGGAAAACGGGAAGGGACCTGAGGGACGTGAGAGAGCCTCAGTGTGGGGGCTCTGCCTTGTTTTTGAGAGCATTCAATTGGTTTTGGGCGAGCGGCCCGTAACGCTCTTCCTTCGGCAATCTCCTGCAAGACTTCTTCAGCGCTGGAGCGGTCGAAGCGACTCGAGCCGAGTTCGAAAATTGCCACCCGTCGAAGGCCGTCCAGGTCATTCATGGTGTTCTGCAAAATCCTGGTATTCGAGTTTCAAATAAACGTCTCCGTCCTGAGAACTTAGCGAGATGTCTTCGCCGGAGCGGTTGACGAGATAGACGGGAATTGTGCCTTTGGACGGATGCTCGTAGTCGGCGATCAAGGCCAGGCCCGAGTTCCGTTTCGTGGACTGATTGTTCCAAACAAAGAACGCACCGCAAACGATGAGCGCGGCGAGTAGGATGCGGAGACGGGGTTTCATTGGACCTAAGCTGGCATGAGGTCTGGAAACCGTAAACCCCACGCTGCGCTGAGGTCGCGCATCGGCCGCGCCCGCAGCCGTCGTGGTGCGCGTCATGGCAGGGAGTAGTCTCGAATGCCGGAGCGCTGGATCGCGCTGAGAACGTCGACAAACCGCTGGAGATTAGTGGCGGGATCCGGTCGTAGGATTAACGGATGCTGGCGGGAGGTGTGGGGGGCGATCCTGCGGAGGCGGAGCACCAGCGCATCCAAGCTGCGGTCGGATCGAGGCAAACGAAGCACCCCGAAGGTTACGATGCCATCGTCCGTGATCTGAATGGGGGGCACATCGGTTGGAGCCGGTGAAGGCCCGAAGCGTGCGGTCGGCACGGTGAGGTCGACCTCGTAGAACGATGGCGAGGAAATGGCTCCAAGCCAGATGAAATAGACGATGAGAATGAGGATGAAGAAAAACATCGGAAGGAACGAAACCATCCGGTGAATGAGTAACTCGCGGTTCTCCTCGTCCGGGGGATGATGCGGCGGTTTCATGGCGTGCACAGCACGCCTGACGACCAAGCCCAGACGCGGCGCTCCCGGCGCGGCGCGTGATGGGGCGTGGCGGGAGAATCAGTCCGAGAGGCGGTGGGTTTGGCGGGGGTTCCAGTCTTCAATTTTTCCGTTCTGGAGTTTGCGATCGAAGGTGATGGTAAACTTGCCGCCGTTTCTTCCGTCGATGCCTTCAATCACGCGTTGACCGGGCTTGACGACTTTCCAGGACCAAAGGTGCGAGGAGCCTTGCCAATTGGCTTTGCCGTCGGCGAGAAATTTTAGTTTCTCACCGTTAAACCAATCCCACTTGGTGCCGATGAGTTGCTGCGTGAGGCTCTCGACGGTTTCGGGGGCGGCGGCCGCTTCGTGCGCCTCGGCAGCGGCGGCAGCGCTGGCGGCATTCGCGGCGCCGAGTTTTTGCAGTTGGTCCCCGA